>Ga0265298_10000222_pt1 | contig 88403 bp, 78 predicted proteins | sample AusTroGonzalo_MG_3_FD_193486 | JGI IMG/M metagenome (GOLD analysis project Ga0265298, IMG submission 193486) | Bovine rumen microbial communities from tropical cattle in Woodstock, Queensland, Australia - Gonzalo_01 | ecosystem: Host-associated > Mammals > Digestive system > Stomach > Rumen ...
TGAACGCCGAGCTCGACGGACAGGCGGGCATCCAGGAGCTGGCTGGCGACTGTACGATGCTGTACTACTTCCTCGACGAGGCGCAGGAGGGAGGAAAGGCGTTCCTCGAGAAGCGGAAGCCTGACTTTAAGAAATATCCGAAACTGCCATAGGACGTTGATCTCAGGGAGCTGTCTCCCGACTCCAGAAAACTTATAACAATGAAATACAGAATAGAGAAAAGAGTGCTGCATTTTAAGCAGCCGGCAGGGACATCCAGAGGTGTGTATACCACGCGTAAAATCTGGCTGGTACTGCTCTCTGACGGGGAGCGTCAGGGAGTAGGGGAGTGTGCGCCCCTGCCTGATCTGAGTTGTGATGCCTTGGAGGATGAGAGGTATCAGAGTATACTGAGTAAGGTTTGCGAAGAGGTCTGCGACACGGGTATCGTGAACTACGACTACCTGCGCGACTACCCTTCGATGCTCTTTGGACTGGAGACGGCCTTGCTCAATCTGAAGTTGGGAGACAGACTCTTTGACACGTCCTTCAGTCGGGGTGAGGAGGGCATACCCATCAACGGACTGGTATGGATGGGCAATTATGATGAGATGCTCCATCGGATGGAGGAGAAGCTCGAACAGGGCTTCCATTGTGTGAAACTGAAGATCGGAGCCATCGACTTCGAACAGGAGCTGGATCTGGTGAGACGGATACGGACTCGCTTCACGCATCATGAGGTGGAGTTGCGACTGGATGCCAACGGGGCCTTCCCTTATCAGGAGGCGCTCTATAAACTGGAACTGTTGTCGCAGTATAATATTCATTCCATCGAGCAGCCCATCAAGGCCGGACAGTGGGGGTATATGGCTGACCTCTGTAGGGAGTCGCCCCTGCCCATCGCGCTCGACGAGGAGCTGATAGGTATGAATGATCCGGAAATGAAGCGTCATATGCTTGGGATGATCAAACCACGATATATCATCTTAAAGCCCTCGCTCCACGGTGGTATGATGGGGTGCAGGGAGTGGATCGACATCGCGGCCGACCTGGGTATCGGTTCATGGATCACCTCGGCGCTGGAGAGTAATGTCGGTCTGAACGCCATCGCTCAGTTTGCTTCGGAGGTGTATGGCGACCATATCGGTATGCCGCAGGGGTTGGGTACGGGCCAGTTGTTCACGGATAATATCCCGATGCCACTCGAGATACGTGGCGACAGACTGTGGCGATGTCGTTAGAGCAGTTCCTCGAGGAGTGGAATAACGCCTCACCTTATGTGCACGTGCAGACCAGTGGTAGCACGGGTGCACCGAAGCCGATGCTCGTGGAGAAGCAACGGATGCTGGCCTCGGCCCGTCGTACGAACGATTTCCTCGGTCTGCGCAAAGGTGACACGGCCCTGCTCTGTATGTCGCTCGACTATATCGCTGGTAAGATGATGGTGGTGCGTGCCTTGGAACGCGGTCTGCGACTGGTGACGGTACCACCCTCGGGACATCCGCTCCAGAAGTCTATCGCAGAGGAGGATGTGCTCACCTTCGCTGCCATGGTGCCCTTGCAGGTATACAACGCATTACTGGTTGACGAGGAGCGTGAGCGTCTGAGACAGATACGACATCTGATCATTGGAGGTGGGGCTATCGACGAGTCGTTGGCTGAGGGACTGAAGGATTTCCCTTATGCTGTGTGGAGTACCTACGGTATGACGGAGACCCTCTCGCATATTGCACTCCGTCGCATCAATGGTCCTGAGGCGTCAGACTGGTATACGCCGTTCCCTTCGGTGGGTGTCAGTATCTCGGCAGACGACTGTCTGGTCATCGATGCGCCAGAGGTGTGCGCGGAACGTCTTGTGACCCATGATATCGTCGAACTGGTACAGACGGAACAGGGAACTCGCTTCCGTATCCTCGGAAGGAAGGATAACGTGATCTGCTCTGGTGGTATCAAGATCCAGGCGGAGGAGGTGGAGCGTCTGTTGCGCCCTCATCTCTCGGTGCCTTATATCATCACCAAGCGTGCGGATACAAAGTTCGGTGAGATTGTGGTACTGCTGACAGAAGGGCCGGCTGACGAGGCGCGCACCGTCTGTGAGACGGTGCTGAGCGGATATCTTCGTCCTCGTGGATATATCCATGTAGAGAAAATTCCGCTGACGGAGACAGGAAAGCCTGCCCGTCAGCGGATATCAGAGATTGCAAGGCGCTCTACTTTACAATAACTTTCTTAGTGCGCATATGCCCGTCTTCTAACTGCTCGTTGCAGATGTTAACACCTTTGGCGAGACTCTTACGGGGCATGCCTGCGACAGAATAGATCTGCCGACTGATGACCTTCTTCTGATCGTCGTTGTCGATGGTGCGGATACTGCTTTCTGTGTTCTCCACAACCTCGCGCGTGACGCTCTCGAAGGGAACGGTGAGCCGTTCCTGTCCATAGCGCTGAATGGCAAAATAGGTGTAGCTGGTGGTCAACTCATAGACCAGTTCGTTGACACCTGCCTGGATGGGTGGATACATCTCTGCCTGTGCTTCCCCGAACTCGTCTCTGAGCGAGATCTTCCATTGCAGACCTTCTGGCAGTGGCTCTGAGGTCTTGACGGTGATGATGTGCTTGGTGCCTTGGTTGACATCGCAGCCCCAGCCGGAACCTCCGATCTCGCCCCATTGGCCAGAGAACGTGGCGGTGCCGCTGTAGATCTTACCATCGGCGGCAGCATCGCCTGTGACGGAACTCGACCAGTTCGTGAGCAGTGGCAGTTGTTCTTTGGTGCCGATGGCAGGACCATTAGGCACGTAGGTCTGCTCCACAAACTCTCCTGGTTCACGGGTGCCCCACCAGCCCATCCACCAGTCGAGGTCGGCTTCTGGAGCAACCACCTTTGCGCCGTTGGCGGTAGACAGGTAGAAGTCGGAGGCGATACGTACGTTTGTGTTGACATCTTCTTTGCCGAGCAGGAAACGATCCAGATAGGCCTCGACCTCAGGCTCTTGAGTCTCTGGCAACTGACAGTGACCGTGGTCGCCAACGAAGGAATAGCCTACACGGTCGCCGATGCCGTATTGCTCCCATACCTTTGCTGCGGCATTCATGGAGACAAAGCCCGACTGGTCGGCCAACCATATCTGTGTGGGGTTGCCAAGCATCAACAGAGCACGTGGGCACACCATCGCTGCAAGCTCATGATGGTCGTAGGGAAGGTAGGAGACATCCTTGCCGCCGTATTCGTTCTTCAGCTTCTCCATGAACCAGTAGTAGTCGGTACGGTCAAGACTCTCCACACCAGAATCACCAGCATCGAGAACATCCTTGTTGAGTACGCGTGAGAAACGCCATGCGGCGGCACCGCCACCTCCTGGCTCTTGGGCGATGGTCAGGGCGATTCGCTCGTCGAAGGCTCCGCAGAAAAGGGCCATCTTACCAGCATAGGAGCATCCTGTAACGCCGATATGCTTGGTGTCGATCTTGGAGACCTCAGGACCAAGCTGTTGGAGACCGTCGATCAGACGACTCAGTCCCCACGCCCATTCGCTATAGGCTCCGTTTCCTACCAGCTCAGGATAGAGGCGCTCGAACTCGCGCTTGCCAGAGTCGAAGAACTGACTGTAGCCGTTGACCTGTGACGACGAGAAGTTCATGTAGGCGATAGGTCTTGACGTGATGAGTGTGTTCGTCAGACTGATATTGTCCATGCCGATCATCAAGGGATAGGGGGCCTCTCCTGTCGAGGGGTAGTGGATGGTCGCACTGAGCTCCAGTGCTTCGCCATTGATGGTGACTGTCACCCTGAGTGTGTCGGCATCCATCTTGGCAGTGACGGCCGAGGAAGCGACGGCAGGCTTGGTGCCGATCTCGTAATGCTGGATCTCCTTGGCAATTTCGCCTCTTCGCTGTGACCAGTCGGAAAAGTCTGTGGCACGTCCGCTGCCGTCAGACCACTCCAGAGGGTCTGGCAGTGGGTCAATCCTGCGTCCCTCAGCCTTGGTCGGCAGGACGGGATGAACATTCTCACCTGTATTTTCCACCTCGTAGACAAGGGGGATGTCTGTGGCAGTTCTTGTCTTGCTGCTAAGAGGTGAGAGAACCTGTGCTGATGCTGTTAGGCAGGTGAGTAGCACGAAGGTAAGAGTAGAAAGTTTCTTCATAAATCTTGGTTTTTTAAGTGAATGAATAGATTTGGTTGTGCTTATGACGACAAAAATACAATAATCATGGATAATCGACTTTCAAAATGGGCTCAAAAATAGTGGGTTTTGTCTCATCTTTGTGTTATGTGACGGAAAAAGGATGTTTTCGACAAGAAAAGGTTACATGATATAAAGTGAGATAGGGTTACTCTCACGAGCAACCCTATCTGCGATTAGTTAGTAATATGATTAGGTCTATTATTAAGTTGATTGGTAACTTATCGGGTTGTCAGCACTCTCTGTAGAAGTCGAGTGCCTCGAAGATTTCTTCTTTTGTGGCCGTCTGGTTGATGCGGATGTCTCCAACGCCTCCAAGCAGCGTGAAGTTGATGATGCCCGAGGTGTTCTTCTTGTCGTGAGTCATGAGCTCGAAGAGATCGGGGTAGTCGTCGCAGGTGATGGTCATCTTACCATAGTGCTCTTTGATGAAACTGACCGTCTGCCGCATCTTGTCCGAAGGGAATCCTGTCTTGACAGTACTCAGGTAGAGCTCGCATATCAGGCCCCAGGCAACGGCGTAGCCATGGAGTACAGGCTTATGCCTGAGGGCGAAAGATTCAAAGGCATGACCTGCGGTGTGGCCGAGGTTCAGAGCCTTACGGATGCCCTGTTCTGTGGGGTCTTCCTCGACGATGCGCTCCTTCACAGCAACACTGTCGGCCACCATCTGTCTGAGTTTCGCAAGATCTGGCTGCTCCAGATCGAAGGTGATGAGCTCTGCCCACATCTGTTCGCCAGAGATCAGACCGTGCTTAAGCATCTCTGCGTAGCCGGAACAGATATTCTCTCTGTCGAGTGTCTGAAGGAACTGAGTGTCGAGGATGACGGTATGCGCATTGCTGAATACGCCAATCTCGTTTTTCAGTCCTCCGAAGTTGATGCCTGTCTTTCCGCCGACAGAGGCATCGACCATGGCAAGGAGCGTCGTAGGGATGTTGATATAGCTGATACCTCGTTTGAAGGTTGAGGCTGCAAAACCTCCAAGATCCGTCACCATACCTCCACCTATATTTATTAATAAGGAGTGACGTGTGCCGCCGCCCTTGCCCAGTTCCTCCCAGACGTGCGTCAGTGAACTGAGTGTCTTACAGGCATCGGTAGCTCCGATCACGATATGGTAAGCACTCCCCAGACCGTCGACCTTCTCGATGGCGGGGACACAGAGTCTTTCCGTCGTTTCGTCTGCAAGAATAAACACACGGTCGTACTCACATTTTTTCATGGCTGTTGTGAGTGCTTGTTCAAGCTGATCGGATATAATGACTTCTTGTCGGGTCATCTTTTAATGGTTCGGGTCTGTCTTTATTGATTCGCCGACAAAGATACGATAAATTTTCATAAATTACATCATATTTAAGAAAAAAATACCACTCGCTTATTAAACTTTCCGTTGCGGGTTGCGTCAAAAGTTCAAAAAAACTAAAGATAGAATGAGAAAACTAATGATTCTGACTGTCTTTCTGTCGATGACAGTCACGCTGTTCGCCCAGCACAAGGTAACGGGAAAAGTTATTGAGCAAGACACAAAAGAAGCCGTTATACAGGCGACCGCATCTCTGTTGAGTGGTGAGAAAGTAGTATCCAATGCATTAACCAACACAGAAGGTTATTTTTCCATTACAGCCCCTGGCGATGGTACATATACGCTGAGAGTGACATTCGTGGGCTTCAAGACCTACACGAAGAAGATCTCAATCAAGGATGGTAAGGACTATCATGCCGGCACTATCTCGCTGGCTCCCGATGCCATTATGTTGAAGGGTGCCACTGTGACGGCACATGCGTCGAAGGTGACACTGAAGGCCGATACCTTTGTCTACAACGCCAATGCCTTCCGTACCCCAGAGGGATCGGTGGTTGAGGAACTGGTGAGACGACTGCCTGGTGCTGAAGTCAGCGACGACGGTTCTATTAAGATAAATGGTAAGGAGGTGAAGAAAATCCTCGTGGAGGGTAAGGAGTTCATGACGGGCGACACCAAGACGGCCTTAAAGAACCTGCCCACCAATATCATCGATCGTATCAAGGCCTACGACAGACAGAGTGACCTTGCTCGTGTATCAGGTATTGAGGACGGTGAGGAGGAGACCGTGCTCGACTTCGGCGTTAAACCGGGTATGAACAAAGGATTCATGTTAAACGCCGACCTGGGAGCTGGTACAGAGCATCGTTATGCAGGTCGTATCTTCGGTGGCTTAATGAGTGATGGTTTGAACCTGATGATGATGACCAATGCTAATAACACCAACGATATGGGCTTCCCTGGTGGTGGCGGAGGCGGACGCTTCGGCATGGGACGTCAGGGACTGACTGCCATGAAGATGACAGGTGTCAATATCAACTACGAGAAGACCAATAAGCTGAAACTGGATGGTAGTGTGCGCTGGAACCACAGCGATGGCGACGTGTTTTCCAAGAGTTCTACGGAGGACATCTTCGGTGAGAACGTGTCTCAGTTTGGTAACAGCCGAAAGAACCAGTATTCGCGCTCAGACGGTTGGAATGCGCAGATGCGTCTGGAGTGGCAGCCCGACTCAATGACGAACATCTTGTTCCGTCCGAACTTCAGATATAACGTCAATGATGGCGCTAACTCCAGCACGAGAGCTACTTTCGACAAAAACCCCTATGACTATGTTGACGATCCTTTGGCATCGGTGAAGGAACTTGCACAGAAGTATGGCTTCGTGAAGAACTTCAGTGAGCAGGATGGTATCAGCTATGATTCCTCGAAGAATCTCGGTGGTATGTTACAGTTCAACAGACGCCTGAACAACAGAGGGCGTAACATCACCTTGCAGTTGAATGGTAACTGGAGCGAGGGTAGGAGCAAGTCGATGAGCAATGACTTCACGGAGATGTTCCAACTGATGAACTATTTGGGTACTGGCGACTCTATCAAACAGACCAACCGTTATAGTGTGACGCCAGAGGATCGCAGGGGCTATAGTGCGAGAATGACCTACAGTGAGCCTATCATGCGTCAGGTGTACTTGCAGTTCAGCTATACATACCAGTACAGCTTTACGAAGAGCGATCGTGCTACCTATAGTCTGACAGGTGTCGACTATTCCGGTATTGTTCCTTCCTATCGTAACTGGGATGCATATCTGGGTCGACTGGCTAATCCTCTTGATATGTATGAGGATGTGAAACTGAGTCGTAAGTCGGAATATAAGAACTATATCCATACTGGTGAGGTGATGCTGCGCATCGTTCGTCCTGCCTATAATTTCAATATCGGTTTCCAGGTGATTCCTCAGAAGACACATTTCATGCAGGACTATCAGGGCGTTCATGCAGATACGACGCGTACGGTGGTCAACTTCACGCCGACTCTTGACTTCCGTTGGAAGAAGTCGATGACGGGTCAGTTGCGCTTCACCTATCGTGGACGTAGTCAGCAGCCGTCGATGAGCGATCTGCTTGATATCGAGGACGACAGCGACTATCTGCGTATCACAAAGGGTAACCCTGGTCTGAAACCCTCGTTCACCCAGAACTTCACCCTCTTCTATAATGACTATTTCCAGAAGCACCAGCGGGCCGTGATGACTTTCGTGAACTTCTCGACGACCAGCAATTCTATTGCCAACAAGACGACGCTTGACAAGTCAAGAGGTGCTACGATCACACAACCAGTGAATGTGAATGGTAACTGGAATGGTAATCTGGGCTTCATGTTCAATACCGCAGTCGACTCTGCCGGCTTCTACAATGTGAACGCCTTCACGAATCTGAGCTATAATCGCCGTGTGGGATTCGTCAGTGTCGATATGAAGTCTGATTCTCAGAAGAGCTCTACTAATACGATGGGCATCGGCGAGCGTCTGGCAGGTAGCTATCGTAACGAATGGTTGGAGGTGGAGCTGAACGGTTCTTTGAACTACAACCACTCTCGCAGTAGGCTCCAGCCGAACAACAACCTCGATACTTGGATGTTCTCTTATGGCGGTATGGTAGGCGTGACGGCTCCATGGGGTACGTCGCTCACAACCAACATGAATATGCAGAGCCGTCGTGGTTATAGCGACAAGTCGATGAACACCAATGAGCTGATATGGAATGCACAGATCTCACAGAGCTTCCTTAAGGGAAATGCACTGACCATCTCGCTGCAGCTCTATGATATCCTGAAACAGCAGTCGACCGTGAGTCGTATGATCTCTGAGATGCAGCGTAGTGATACGGAGTATAATGCCATCACCAGCTATGGCATGCTGCACGTGATCTATCGTCTGAATGTCTTCGGCGGAAGAGGTGCCCGTGGTGGCTTTGGCGGTCCCTTCGGTGGCGGTCCTCGTGGCGGTGCTCCTGGCGCAGGTCCTCGTGGTGGTGCAGGTCCTCGTGGCGGTGCAGGTCCTCGTGGCGGCGGTCCTCGTGGTGGCGGCTTCGGTGGCCCAGGACGCTTCTAACTTCTAATATAAACAAAGAATCCCACCAATTGGTGGGATTCTTTTTGTAATCTGTTTCTGTTCTTTATTTCCTGTCGTCGACGTTGTCGCCTTCTGTGGGTGACATCTCTTCCTTGAAGTCTGTGACGCCATTTTCCGCAAGGATATTATACCAGGTGATGAGCTTCTTGATATCGCTGTTATGCACGCGATCACGATCCCACTCCGGCAGAACCTTCGTGAAGTAGTCCTGCAACTCAGCGCCAGAGGCTTTCTTCTCGTTGATGCTGGCTTTCTTTCCGCCTTCGAGTGTCTTGAGGTTCTCAAGTACGTCCATCAAGGGAACATCGTCTGTCTCAGTGAACATGGCAATGTCGGCCAGTGATGTGATCCTGTCGGTGGCAAAGGCTGGCAGACGACGGTGTGTCGCATCGAGCGCCTCGACAATCAGGTTGTTCTTTCCTCTTGATACGAGTTTGTAAAGACCGGGCTTCCCGGAAATTGCTAAAATTGTCTGTTGCATGTATTCTCTAATTAGTTGTTGTTAATAATCTGTTTGAATCTGAAGGTCAGACAGGAGATGGTCCAGTTGTGCATCTACGTCTGCCTTTCCGTCATTGATGATCTCGTAGTCGGCCAATCTGCGCACCTCTTTCTGTGACATCTGTCTTCCCATCCATTCCAGCACTTTCTGTCGTGAGATGCCGTCGCGTTTCATCACGCGTCGGATACGGACCTCCTTAGGTGCTGTGACAACTACGACGCGGTCGACGAGGCGGGCTATGCCAGACTCATACATCAGTGCGCTTTCCATCCACTGTATTCCACTGTCTAAGAAGTCCTGAAACACGGCAGGGTGCACGATGCTGTCAATGGCTTTGGCATTCTCCTCGGAGGCTAACAGAAACTTGGCGACGGCCGCCTTGTTCAGTTGTCCTTCTGTGTCGTAGGTCTCTGGTCCGATGAGGGCTGAGAGTCTCTGACGGATATCTGGTGATGTGCGAATCAGATGCTTGGCAGCCCGATCGCAGTCATAGACCGTGATGCCTCTCTCTTGTAAACGGCTACATACGTAGCTTTTTCCACTCCCAATCCCTCCTGCGATCCCGATCTTCATTCTTCCTGCGATTCGATGAGGTAGTCAACAAGTGTCGTCTCCAGATGAGCGCGTGAGATGCCGTTGGGCACGTTTTTCAGATAGATGTGACATTTCTCCGAAGGGTGTTTCGTCAGATCACGATAGTCGGCGACAACGGTGAAGTCTTCCGGACGAAGATTCCGATAGACGCTTACACCTGTAACAAAGTTGACTGCGACTTTCGCTGGGAAAGTACGCAGGGTCTTTCCCTCCGGCATGTTGATACCTTTGACGGGAATACCCTCGATACGCTCTTCCGTCAGTACATCGGTCAGGAAACTAACCTTGATGTGGTCGGGTACCATCTTGACCCCTTTCATCTTGGCCAACTGACAGTTCACGACAAGCGTGTCGCGGAAGTTCGCATAGTTCAACGACTCGGTGTATACCATGTTGATGCTGTCTAGCTTCTCGTTGGCCGCATAGATGGTAATGCTGTCAGGAGAATATTCTACTCCAGAGATGAAGTAGAGCTCTTCAGGAATGACACGTCCGCTCCATCTGACAGGTACCCTTTTCTTACTGCCATAGTTGTAATAGAATTCCAACTTCTCAGGTTTGATGCTGATGATCTTGGAACTGGCGTTCAGTTGTTTATATACAACCTTCTGGATGTCTGTGGCGGTCACGTTGCCTTTGCCGTTGTTGTGAGAGAACGTCTTGAAGTCGAAGTTCAGCTTCTTGAACAAGTCACTATATTGGTAGGTAAGGAGTGTGATACCCTTATCACGGATGGTGACCTTGACGGTGTCAGTCTCGTCGGAGGTAAGCACGGCGTTCTTGGGGATGCCGATGACAGACACGGGAATGGCGAACTCTTTCTCGTAGGTATCGCTCAGCGTCTGTGATAGCCAGAAGACGCCTGACAATGCGAGAAAGAAACAGAATACCAGAAATTCCTTGTTAGTGTTACTAAACAGGAAACCTCTGATAAACCGCCATATCTTGCCGATTCTCATCCCTTGTTTGTGTTATTTCTGCACAGGCGTGTTGGCTGTGTCTTTGAAGACATAGCTCTTGTCGACCGTGATGACGACATCACGTGCGATCTTCACTTCAACAGTGTTCTTGGCGAGATCGATGCTCTTGACAGTGCCATAGATGCCACCGCCAGTGATGACCTGCTGACCCTCTGCCAGTTCGTTCTGGAACTTCTGGATCTCTTTCTGTTTCTTCTGCTGAGGTCTGATCATGAAAAACCACATGATAGCGAAGATAGCGACCATCATGATGATAAAACTCATACCACCTCCCTGTGATGCCTGTGCGGCTAATACAATACTTGTCATGTTTTTTGTTTTTATTTATTGTTTTTGAGTTCTTCAATCTCTTTCTTGATCTCCTGAATGTCTGTGACATCAGAGATCGTCTCTCCCGTTGGCTCTTCTTTCTTGATGCGGGGTCTTGCCTTGGTGGGCTTGCCCTGCTTGTGAGGTGCCCTTGCGCTGACCGCCTTCTCCTTGCCGTATTTCTGGTTCTTGACCGGATCAATGTGTTTCATCAGTCGACCGGTGCGAATCAGGTTACGTGCGATGCTGTCGAGCATACCGTTGATGTAGCCGCCGCTCTTGTAGGTAGAATACAACTTGGCAATGTCTACATATTCGTTGATGGTGACGCTGATGGGAATATTGGGAAGGGTCATCATCTCAGCAATGGCAATCTGCATGAGGATCACGTCCATATAGGCGAGACGGGAGAAGTCCCAATTGCGAGAGGCCTCACTCATGTAGTGCTGGTATTCGTCTGCGTTGAGGATGGCCGAACGGAACAGTTTGCGTGCGAACTCCTTCTCTTCCTCGCTGTCCCATTCCGGCAGGAGTTCCTCTTTGGCACCGTTTTGCTCATTGAAGCGCTTGATGGTCTTCAGGACGAAGGTGTCGACGATCTCCTTGTCGTCGTTCCAGTACAGACTCTGGTCTTCCAGGAGTGAATCCAGATCCTGGTTATCCTGAATGAAGGTGCGATACAACTTGCGCCATAACTCGCGGTCGGCCTCATAGCTGTCCTCCTCGCTGTTCATATATTCCTGGTAGATGTCGCTGGACTCAATCTGCTCGAAAAGTTGTCCTAAGAACATGGCAGAGTCTTCCCACGTAATCTTCTGAGTACTCATGAAGTCATTAAGAGCTTTGATCTCACTCAACTGCAGTGCGAATCGGTTGTATACGAATTTCTGCGATGGCTCTTTCGTCCCTTCACGCTTGGCGCGCGCCTGTGCCACCTCCAGCCTGCGTCCGGCTTCCTTAGTGACAGCGACAATCAAAGCTAGCAGATAGTTGTAAAGGTCATATGCCTTTGAGAGACTGAAGAAAAGTTCCTTTTCAGCCGAGTCGATGTTCTTGTTACCGTTTTGATAGTAAGCGTAGGTTAACTGAACGATCTTAATTCTAATAATTTCCCTATTAATCATCTCACTTGATGCTTTTATTTAGTTTTTTACCTTTAAAATGATTGAATCTAAGTGCAAAGATAGATATTTTTCCGCTACCATGCAAGAAAGAGACTATAAAATAGAGTAAAAATGTTGTTTTTTAGGCAAATATTTGGTTGGTAAGCAAAAAAGTGCTACCTTTGCACCGCTTTTTCTCAAAGCACTACGATATTCTCGTGTGATGGCGAATTAAGCAAAACAGTTTTAAACTTAATTTAGAGTAACACAATTATGAAAGAAATTAGCGTAAGTGGTCAGAAGCGTGCCACTACCGGTAAGAAGGCAACGAAAGAGTTGCGCAAGGAGGGTCTTGTTCCCTGTAACCTCTATGGTGAGAAGAAAGGCGAGAATGGTCTGCCCGAGGCTCTGGCATTTGCTATCCCCGCATCCCAGCTCCGTAAGGCTGTCTACACTCCTCATGTCTATGTTGTGAACCTGACCATCGACGGTGAGGCCCACAAGGCTGTTATGAAGGAGCTTCAGTTCCATCCCACAAGCGATGCTCTGCTCCATGTGGATTTCTATGAGGTAAGCGAGGAGAAGCCCATCACCATCGGTATTCCTGTTAAGCTCAATGGTCTTGCACAGGGTGTTCGTGACGGTGGTAAGCTGAATCTGGCTGAGCGTAAGCTGAACGTTACCGCTCCTTACAAGCAGATCCCCGAGGTACTTAATATCGACGTGACCAACCTGAACTTGGGTAAGGCTATCAAGGTGGCCGACCTGTCGTTCGAGGGTCTGGAGATTGCTACTCCTGCACAGGTTGTTGTATGCTCAGTGAAGGCTACACGTGCTTCACGTTCTGCAGCTGCCGCAGCTGAGAACGCTGGTTAAGTGTAAATTCCTTAGTACTGTAGGGAATGGACAAATACTTGATTGTTGGTCTGGGCAATGTCGGTGATGAATACGAACTGACCCGCCACAATACGGGATTTATGGTATTGGATGCTTTTGCGAAGGCATCCAATATTCATTTTGAAGACCGACGGTACGGTTTTGTGGCCGAGACGTCGGTCAAGGGGCGTAAGGTGTTCCTGCTTAAGCCCTCTACGTTCATGAACCTCAGTGGGAATGCAGTCAGGTACTGGCTGAACAAGGAAAATATCGAACAGAACCGTCTGCTGGTTATCAGTGATGACGTAGCGCTTCCGTTGGGAGAGTTCCGTTTGAAGGGCAACGGTTCAAATGGTGGACATAACGGCTTGGGACATATCCAACAGTTAATAGGACAGAACTATGCGCGCCTTCGTATGGGTATCGGAAACGATTTCCCCCGTGGCATGCAGGTCGACTGGGTTCTGGGGCGTTATAGCGAGGATGAGCTCAAGGAGCTTCAGCCTGCCATCGATCTGGGTGTGGAGATTATCCGTAGTTTTGTCTTGGCTGGCATAGATATCACCATGAACCAGTTTAATAAATTGGGAAAGCATGGACGAAGCCAGGGTTGACAAGTGGCTGTGGGCCGCACGGATCTTTAAGACACGTTCTATTGCTGCCGATGCGTGTAAGAACGGTCGGGTCACAATAGGAGGTGTGAATGTGAAGCCCTCGCATATGGTGAAGGCTGGTGAGACAGTCTCTGTGCGCAAGCCGCCGGTGACTTACTCTTTTAAAATTCTGAAGACGATAGAACAGCGGGTAGGTGCTAAGCTCTTGCCTGAGATCTATGAGAATGTGACACCCCCTGATCAGTACGAACTACTGGAGATGAATCGTATCAGTGGTTTTGTGGATCGTGCAAGGGGCACAGGACGGCCAACCAAGAAAGACCGTCGTGCGATGGATGCGTTTATCAACGAAATGGAATAGGGTATGTTGCTGAATATTGTGTACATTATTGTTGGCGTGGCTCTTGTGCTCTGGGGCGCGGATCGCCTGACGGAGGGAGCCTCATCCTTGGCCCGTGGTATGCGTGTGCCGGAGATCGTGATTGGTCTGACGATTGTGGCTGCCGGTACGTCGGCACCCGAACTCTTTGTCAGCTTGGTGTCTGCCTTGAAAGGTACGTCAGATCTGGCTGTAGGTAATGTGATCGGTTCGAACATATTCAACACCATGCTCATTGTAGGCTGTTCGGCGCTGGTAGCTCCGATGGTCGTGTCGAAGACAACGGTCAAGAAGGATATCCCGTTTGCTGTGGTGGCCTCTTTCATGCTGTTTGCGTTGTGCTTTGACGATATGGACTCTCCTCACCTGTGGGGAAACGATATCAGCCGTTCCGACGGAATCATCCTGCTGGCAGGTTTCTTGGTCTTCATGATTTATACGTTCCGGGCAGCGAAGAACGACGGTCTGATGCCTACTCCCGAGGAACTGGACGAGAACAGTGAACTGCCCAAGGACTATTCCAGACTATGGCGGAACCTCGCCTTCATCGCATTGGGACTTGCCTGTCTGATTATCGGCAGTAACCTGTTTGTCGATGCGGCCTCGTATGTGGCTCATCGCTATGGTGTTCGTCAGAGTGTTATCGGTCTGACCATAGTGGCAGGCGGAACCTCGTTGCCTGAGTTGGCCACGAGTGTCGTCGCAGCCTACAAAGGGCGCTCGTCTATTGCCATTGGTAATGTGATTGGCTCCAATGTATTTAATATCCTGCTGATTCTGGGAACGACGGCAGTGGTTCACCCGATGCGTATCATGGGTATCACGATTGTCGACCTGATGATGATGCTGGTGAGTGTCGGCATCCTCTGGCTGTTCGCTTATACAAAGTATGCCGTCTCGCGCCGTGAGGGTGCCTTGCTGGTATTGGGATTCCTTGCCTATATGGCTTGGCTGCTCTATCTGTTATAAACAAAAACACAGGGGTACTTGTAGAACCCCCTTAAACAAAACAAGAATAATGAAACAAAAGAATGATCAGAAGGTCAGTGTGCTGTTCATGTCTTACGGCATACTGTTCTGCGTTTGCCTGATCACGGCAAACGTGTTGGAGACCAAACAGATCTCGTTTGGTCCGGTGAATGTGACGGCGGGACTGATTGTGTTCCCCGTGAGTTATATCATCAACGATGTTGTATGCGAGGTGTGGGGCTATAGTCGTACGCGTCTGCTCATCTGGCTCGGGTTCGCCATGAACTTCCTGTTTGTGCTGTTCGGAGCTATCGCCGATGCCATCCCCGGTGCCGCCTATTGGGATGGTCAGGAGGGATTCCATCAGATCTTCGGATTGGCCCCCCGTATCGCGGCCGCATCGTTCATCGCCTTCCTGGCTGGCTCGTTTATCAATGCATATGTGATGAGTCGGATGAAGTTGTCGGCAAAGGAAAGACGGCCGGCTGAGTCGAATGGATTCACCAGAGACTTCTCGGCCCGCGCCATCTTAAGTACGGTGTTCGGTGAGCTGACCGACTCCCTTATCTTCTTCCCGCTGGCTCTGGGCTGGGTGATCCCCTGGGAGGAGATGCCGTCGCTGGTCATCTCGCAGGTGCTGCTCAAGACCTCTTACGAGATTGTGGCTCTGCCTATGACCATTCGTGTCGTGAAGTTCACGAAGGCCCACGACCATGAGGACGTGTACGACAAGGATATCAACTACAATATTTTCAAGATCAAGAACTGATATGAGAGAAGACAAGTTACAGGCATTGGGCAAGAATACGGCCTATAGGATGGACTATGCGCCTGAGGTGTTGGAGACCTTCGTCAACAAGCATCCTGATAACGACTATTGGGTACAGTTTAACTGTCCGGAGTTCACTTCGCTTTGTCCTATCACGGGACAGCCCGACTTCGCGGAGATCAAGATCATGTATATCCCCGGTGAGCGGATGGTGGAGTCGAAGAGCTTGAAGCTCTACCTGTTCAGTTTCAGGAACCATGGCGACTTCCACGAGGACTGTGTGAATATCATCATGAAGGATCTGGTCCGGTTGATGGATCCGAAGTATATCGAGGTGGTGGGACTCTTCACACCTCGTGGTGGCATCAGCATCTATCCCTATGCCAACTACGGACGCCCAGGCACAAAATACGAACAGATGGCAGAGCAGCGCTTGCTCAACTATCAGACTCGCTAAGACTGACAGACGGTCTCCCGAATGAAGGGAGACCGTTTTTTCTGTCTGTGCCTGAAAAAGAGCGATATTTGAAAAAAAGAATGACTAAAATTCGCCCAATTCGATTTTATTTGTTATTTTTGCACCTCAAAAAACTATTGTCAGTATAATTATGGCTAAGAAGAAAATACAGTTCAGTCTCGTATATCGGGACATGTGGCAGTCTTCAGGTAAGTTCCAGCCACGTAAGGATCAGTTGGAGCGCATCGCTCCGGTAATCATTGATATGGGCTGCTTTAGTCGCGTTGAGACTAACGGTGGTGCCTTCGAGCAGGTGAACCTGATGGCCGGTGAGAATCCTAACGATGCCGTGCGCACATTCTGTAAACCGTTTAACGAGGTGGGCATCAAGACCCACATGCTCGATCGTGGTCTGAACGCACTGCGTATGTATCCTGTGCCCGATGATGTTCGTGCCTTGATGTATAAGGTAAAGCACGCACAGGGCGTGGATATCACCCGTATTTTCTGTGGCCTGAATGACACCCGAAACATCATTCCGAGTATCAAGTGGGCCAAGGAGGGCGGTATGACACCGCAGGCCACACTCTGCATCACCACCTCACCTGTACATACGGTAGAGTACTACAGCCGCATTGCCGATGAGGTGATTGCCGCAGGCGCGGAGGAGATCTGTCTGAAGGATATGGCCGGTATCGGTCAGCCTGCCATGCTGGGCGCACTGACGAAGGCTATCAAGACCAACCATCCCGATATCATCATCCAGTATCATGGTCATTCCGGTCCTGGTCTTTCTATGGCCAGCATCCTGGAGGTGTGCAACAACGGTGCCGACATCATCGATACCGCCATTGAGCCGCTCTCTTGGGGTAAGGTTCATCCGGATATCATCTCCGTACAGTCGATGCTGAAGAACGAAGGCTTCGAGGTGGCTGATCTGAATATGAATGCCTATATGCAGGCCCGTACGCTGACCCAGGAGTTCATTGACGAATGGCTTGGCTACTTCATCAATCCTGCCAACAAGCACATGTCGAGCTTGTTGCTCGGCTGCGGACTCCCCGGTGGTATGATGGGATCGATGATGGCCGACCTGGGCGGTATCCAGTCCATGATCAACAAGCTGCGCCAGCAGAAGGGCGAGGCTGAGCTGACGATGGACGACATGCTCGTGAAGCTCTTTAACGAGGTAGAGTATGTATGGCCGCGCGTGGGTTATCCCCCATTGGTGACACCGTTCTCTCAGTATGTGAAGAACATCGCGCTGATGAACCTCCTCACTATCGAACAGGGCAAGGGTCGTTTCGTGATGATGGACGATGCTATGTGGGGTATGATCCTCGGTAAGAGCGGAAAGATTCCTGGAACCATCGATCCTGAGCTTGTGGAACTGGCTAAGAAGCAGGGCCGTGAGTTTACCGATGTTGATGCCCATACTCTGCTCAGCAATGCCCTTGACGACTTCAAGAAGGAGATGGACGAGAACGGATGGGATTACGGAAAGGACAACGAGGAGCTCTTCGAGTTGGCTATGCACCCCGAGCAGTACCGCGCCTTCAAGAGTGGACAGGCTAAGAAGCAGTTCCTGGCCGACCTGCAGAAGGCGAAGGATGCGAAGCTTGGCGGTGGTAAGATCTCGAAGGAAGAGATCGATGCCCTGAAGCATGCCAAGGCCGATGCCGTGAAGTCGCCTCTTGCCGGACAGCTCTTCTGGAGCTTCGGTGGTGAAGGTGTGATGGCACCGTGTGTGGAACCGTTCATCGGTCAGAAATACAAAGAGGGAGATACCTTCTGCTACCTGCAGACGAAATGGGGCGAGATCGTTGAGATCCCCGCAGCCCTTGGTGGTAAGCTGGTTGACATCAGCGTGAAGCCCGGACAGAATATCCGTCAGGGCGATACCATCGCTTGGATAGAGCGTGAGGCGTGATCTGTGTTAAGCAGAAGATATGGATTATCAGAAAATCATTGACAAGTATTATCCGTCGGAGAATGAACTCCGGCGGATATTGCTTACACATAGTCGACAGGTGGCCGACCGTTGCCAGCGTATAGCCTGTGCTCATCCGGAACTGAAGCTCGACGCGGACTTCCTGTACGAGGCGGCCATGCTCCATGACATCGGTATTCTGGCTTGTGACGCACCTGCTATCGAGTGTTTTGGTTCGGAGCCTTATATCTGTCATGGTATTATCGGTGGACGGATGTTACGTGAAGAGGGATTCGTACGCCACGCTCAGGTCTGTGAGCGCCATACAGGAACGGGCATCAGCAGGGAGCAGATCATCAGTCAGCATCTGCCCCTTCCCTTGGATGGCTGCTATGAGCCCGAGACCTTAGAGGAGCAGGTGGTCTGCTACGCAGACAAGTTCTATTCCAAGAGTCATCCTGAGATGGAACGCACGGTAGAGCAGACGGCCCGCAGTCTGGAGAAGTTCGGTGAGGCCGGCATGAAGCGTTTCTTCCGTTGGGTAGACATGTTTGAATAGGCGTGAGGTAAGCGTTAAGAATTAAGAAATTTACAACTGCTGAGGCAATTTTTCTTAACTCTTAATTCTTAATTCTTATTTTATTAGTACCTTTGCACCGTGAAAAGGAAATCAGCCCTGATTCTGATGCTTTTCGTCATCATCGTGGTGATGGCGGAAGGATCGTTGTCTTTTGTCTCCATGGCACCTGCCTATGGGACCAATGACAGCATCCCGACAGATACGACGGTGTCCGTGCCTATTGATACCCTGTTGAGGCGGAGTGTTGCCGCCGCAGCCAGGATGAAGCGCGATACCACCACGATGGACTCTCTGGAATTGGCTATCTACAGACATAACAAGGCTATCGACGACTCGTTGGCGCTTGACAGTATCAACCGGAGCCGGAAGAGTGGTATCGACTCGCCTGTAGAGTATTCGGCCAACGACTCCCTGACCTATGAGGCTGAATCCGGACTGGCTCACCTTTTTGGTGAGTCGACGGTGAAATACCAGAATATGGATCTCTCGAGTGATAAGATCTATATGAGCCTCGACAGCAGTCTGGTGCATGCGACGGGTTCGATAGACAGCACGACACAGCAGTTGGCCAAGACCCCGGTCTTCAAGATGGGCAGCGACGAGTATGAGAGCGATACCATGGCCTTCAACTTCAAGACGAAGAAGGGTCTGATCACCGAGGTGTATACCCAGCAGGAGGAAGGTTACCTGACCAGTAAACTGTCGAAGCGTGGCGCCAATGGCGAGATGTTCCTCGAGCATGGCCGTTATACCACCTGCGACGATCCGCATCCCGACTTCTATCTGGCCTTGTCGAGAGCCAAGGTACGTCCGGGCAAGGACGTGGTGTTCGGTCCGGCTTATCTCGTGGTGGCCGATGTGCCGCTGCCGTTGGCCATCCCTTACGGCTTCTTCCCTTTTACGAAGAGCTATTCAAGTGGTATCATCATGCCGACCTATGGCGATGAGATGTCGCGAGGCTTCTATCTGCGCGATGGCGGTTATTACCTTGCGCTGAGCGATAAGGTGGACCTGAAGCTCTTGGGTGAGATCTATACGAAAGGCTCATGGGGCCTCTCGGCAGCCTCGAACTATAAGAAGCGCTATCGCTATTCAGGATCCTTCTTTGCCAGTTATCAGTCGACGGTCACTGGCGAGAAGAATATGCCGGATTATATGAAGACGAACAGCTTCAAGCTGACTTGGCGGCATCAGCAGGATCCGAAGGCCAACCCCTTCAGTACGCTCTCTGCAAACGTCAATTTCTCTTCTGTCGGCTATGAGCGGAATAACCTGACATCGCTGTATAACCCGCAGAGACTGGCACAGTCGAAGCGCACCTCTTCTGTGGCGTGGAGCACGGGCTTCTCCAGCATTGGCATGACCCTCAGCTTAACGACGAACCTTGAGCAGAATATGCGTGACTCTACCATCGTCCTGAAACTGCCTGGTCTGGATATCTCTATCTCGCGCTTCTATCCCTTCAAGCGGAAGAAGGCAGCAGGTGCACAACGGTGGTACGAGAAGATCTCGATGTCATATATCGGACGCTTGGAGAACATGATCAACACCAAGGAAGACCTGTTGTTGAACTCCAGTCTGAGTAAGGACTGGAAGAACGGCATGTCGCACTCGATACCTATCAAGGCCGATTTTACGCTCTTCGGTTTCCTGAATATCAGTCCTTCGTTCAACCTGACCGACCGTACCTATCTCAATAAGATACATAAGTCGTGGGATACGGAGCATCAGCGAGAGGTCACGGATACGTTGAGCGGTTTCTATAACGTATACAACTGGAACTTCAATGTGAGTGCGACGACCGATGTGTACGGTTTCTGGATTCCCAACCGTAAGCTCTTCGGAGATAAGGTACAGGCTATCCGCCATGTGTTTACACCGTCCGTCAGCTATAGTCATGCCCCCGACTTCAGTGCCAGTCGTTATGGCTACTATAAGAAATACATGAAGACCGACCTGGACGGTAATGTGACGGAGGTGGAGTATTCGCCCTTCCAGAACGGCCTCTACGGTGTGCCGGGCAAAGGTAAGAGCGGTTCTCTTTCTGTGAATCTGTCGAACAATCTGGAGATGAAGGTCAAGTCTGAAGATGATTCTACGGGTTATAAGAAGATCAGTCTGATCGACGAGTTCGGTCTTGGTATGAGTTATAACTTCTCTTCCAAGATCCAGCCCTTGAGTCCGCTCGATGTCTCCCTGCGCCTGAAGCTCTCGAAGAGCTATACCTTGAGTCTGAACGGTTCATTCGCTTCGTATGTCTATGAACTCGACAGTGTGGGCAATCCCCGGTTGAGCGACACCAAGACCTATTGGGAGCGTGGAAAGATCGGTCGCTTCCAGGGCATGTCGCAGAATATCAGCTATACGCTCAACAACGAGAAGGTGGGCAACCTCTTCAAATGGCTGAGAGGCGAGAAGGTAGAGAAGAAGAAAAAGGCGGAAGAAGAGGACGACGACGATCTTGACGACCTCGACTCCAACATCGACAAGGAGATGGAGCGAGCCAAGCACGTCCAGTCGAAAGAGTCGTCTAAGGCCGAGACCGACGAGGATGGCTATCTGGCATTCAAGATGCCATGGAATATCAGCCTCAGTTATGGTGTGACCATGCGTGAGGATACCGACGTGAAGCGATTCAACAAGAAGACGATGCGCTATCCATATAAGTTCTCCCAGAACCTGAACATCAGCGGTAGTCTGCGAATCAGTGATGGATGGAACATCTCGTTCTCCTCAGGTTATGACTTCGACTATAAGAAGATATCCATGACCACGGCCTCGTTGAACCGCGACCTGCATTGCTTCAACATGTCGTGTAGTGTTACGCTGGCTCCTATTACCAGCTATAACTTCTCGTTCAGGTGTAACGCTTCGACGCTCACCGATGCTCTGAAGTACGACAAGCGCAGCGGCTTCTCGAATGCCGTGCAGTGGTATTGATACATCCTACTTGATAGCTGATAAGAATGGCAGCACTCCCGACAATGATTCAAGACCTGGCCCTGATCCTGATGGTGGCCGGTATCGTGACGCTTATCTTCAAGAAGTTAAGACAGCCGCTTGTGCTGGGCTATATCGTGGCCGGCTTCCTGGTGAGTCCTAACATGCCTTATACGACCTCTGTGGTCGACTCTGCCAATATCCATCTGTGGGCCGACATCGGCGTGATGTTCCTCTTGTTCTCCTTAGGACTGGACTTCTCGTTTAAGAAGATCCTGAAGATGGGCGCCTCGCCTGTCATCTCCACCTGCACCATCATCTTCTGTATGTCGATCCTTGGAGTCTGTGTGGGTCATTCCTTCGGCTGGGAGAAGATGGACTGTATCTTCCTGGGCGGTATGCTGGCCATGTCGTCGACGACGATTATCTATAAGGCCTTCGACGATCTGGGACTGCGCCAGCAGCAGTTTGCCGGACTGGTGATGAGCGTGCTCATACTCGAGGATATCCTTGCCATTGTGATGATGGTGATGCTGAGTGCCATCGCCAGAGGACAGGATCTCGAGGGCGGTCAGATGCTTGAGGCCGTGGTGCGTATCGGCTTCTTCCTGGTGTTGTGGCTGGTCGTAGGCATCTTCGCCGTACCGTTGTTCCTGCGCTCTGTCCGTCGCCTGATCAATGGCGAGGTGCTGTTGGTGGTCTCCTTGGGACTGTGCTGTGCCATGGCCGTGTTCTCCACGAAGGTCGGCTTCAGCTCCGCCTTTGGTGCGTTCATCATGGGAAGCATCTTGGCCGAGACCGTCGAGGCCGAGCGTATCGAGCGTCTGGTCGAGCCAGTGAAGAACCTCTTCGGTGCTGTGTTCTTCGTGTCAGTGGGTATGCTTGTCGACCCGAGGATCCTGGTCGACTATGCCCTGCCGATAGTCGTGCTGGTGCTTACGATCCTGATCGGTCAGGCCGTGTTCGGCACCTTCTCCTTCATGCTGGGCGGTGAGTCGCTGAAGTCGGCTATGCGTTGTGGCTTCTCCATGTCGCAGATCGGTGAGTTCTCGTTTATTATCGCCTCGTTGGGTCTGTCGTTGGGTGTGATCAGTCATTTCCTATATCCTGTGGTCGTGGCCGTCTCGGTCATCACCACGTTCCTCACACCATATATGATACGGTTGGCCACCCCGGCCTATAACCGTCTGGAGCATCATCTGTCCGAACGACTGGTTCGTTCGCTTAACCATATGTCGATGAGTCATCCCCATACCCAGGAGCAGAGCAAGTGGAGGCGACTGCTCACGCAGATGACCATCAACACACTGATCTATTCTATCCTGTCGTCGGCCACTATCGTCCTGATGTTCACCTTCGTGCTGCCCTTTATGCGGAAACTGTTGCCAGGATGGGAGCTGCACTGGTATGCCAATGCCATCACAGGCATCCTCACCGTACTCATGATCTCGCCCTTCCTCCGTGCCATGGTCATGAAGAAGAACCACAGTGAGGAGTTCAAGGCCCTGTGGAAGGAGAGCAATCGTAACTATTTCCCTCTGCTCTTCACGATACTGGTACGTATGCTGATTGCCGTCAGCTTCATATTCTATATATGTAACTACCTGAGTCGTTTCACCAACGCCCTGATGATCACCATCGGCTTTGTGGTCATCATCCTGATCATCTTCTCACGCCGCATCAAGCATCGTAGCATCGCCTTGGAGCGACTCTTTATCCAGAACCTCCGTTCACGTGATATCGAGGCCCAGGTACATGGGAAGAAACGTCCGCTCTATGAGGGACGACTGCTGGATCGTGATATCCATATCGCCGACTTCGAGGTGCCGTCTAACTCAACCTGGATGGGCAGCACCCTGAAGCAGTTGAACTTCGGTCAGAAGTATGGTGTTCATGTGAGTAGTATTCTGCGTGGTGGTCGTCGCATCAATATCCCTGATGGCGACTGTGTCATCTTCCCGGGCGATGTCCTTCAGGTGATCGGTAGTGATGCGCAGTTTACGGCCTTCCGTGAAGCCATGGAGAAAGAGCAGTGGGGCATTGACCCTGAGTTGGAGAAGCGCGAGATGAAGCTCCGTCAACTGATCATTGCCAGCGACAGTCCGTTTATCGGAAAGACACTCATCGAGAGTGGTATCCGTGAGACCTATAGTTGTATGGTCGTGGGTCTTGAAGAGGGAAAGGAAAGCCTTTCGGCCTACAGACCCAACAGGAAGTTCCAGGTAGGCGATATCATCTGGGTGGTAGGAGAGCGCGACTCGTTGGCCGCCCTCCTCGACACCTGACGATCAGTCGTTGAAGCCAGCCGTCAGCTCGCAGATCTTCACGACGACCTGCATGGCTTTCTCCATCGACTGGATGCTCACAAACTCATAAGGTCCGTGGAAGTTCACGCCTCCAGCGAAGATGTTGGGGCAGGGCAGACCCTTGAAGGACAGTTGGGCACCATCCGTACCGCCACGGATAGGCTTCACCTTAGGAGCCACGCCACAGTCCTGCATGGCGTGTAGCACCAGGTCGATCACATGCATCTGCGGGTCAATCTTCTCCTTCATATTATAGTACTGGTCCTTGATCTCGGCCGTCACCGTTCCCTCACCGTATTTCTCGTTCATCTGGTTGACGCAGCACAGCATCGTGCGCTTGCGGTCCTCGAACTGCTCACGGTCGTGGTCACGGATGATATAGCTCAGCTTGGCCCCCTCGACATTCGACTGGATGCCCAGCAGATGGTAGAAGCCCTGGTAGCCCTCAGTGGTCTCAGGTGTCTCGTCCTCGGGCAGCAGATTGGCAAACTCAGCGGCCAGGTTGTTGGCATTCACCATCTTCCCCTTGGCATAGCCTGGATGCACGCTCACGCCCTTGATATGAATCTTCGCACTGGCAGCGTTGAAGTTCTCGAACTCCAGCTCGCCCACGTCGCCGCCGTCCATCGTGTAGGCCCACTCACAACCGAACTTCTCTACGTCGAAATGATGGGCACCCATGCCTATCTCCTCGTCGGGGTTGAAGGCGATGCGGATATTCCCATGAGGAATCTCCTGATGGTCGCGCAGATAGCACATCGCCTGAACGATCTCTGCGATGCCGGCCTTGTCGTCGGCTCCCAGCAGCGTGTGTCCGTCGGTCACGATCAGGTCTTCGCCCACGTGCTTCAGCAGCTCAGGGAATTTCTTCGGACTGCTGACGATGCCCTCGGAGAGCAGGATGTCCGAGCCGTCGTAGTTCCTGACGATGCTGGGCTTGATGTCGGCGCCAGAGCAGTCGGGACTGGTGTCATAGTGCGATATGAAGCCGATGGTAGGGATGTCACCCTTGGTGTTGGCCTTCAGTGTGGCGTAGATATAGCCCTTTTCGTCCATCTCTACGTTGCTGAGGCCTTCGTCCTCAAGCTCCTTCTTCAGGTATTCTGCAAAAACAAGTTGTTTGGGGGTACTGGGCACGCTGTCGCTCTCTTCCGATGACTGCGTGTCGAACTTCGTATAGTTTAAAAATCGTTCAGTAATATCCATATCGGCTGCAAAAATACGAAAAAGGAATCAGATAAACGAGGAAAATCCTCTTTTTATCTGTTTTTTGGGGGAAAAGCGAAGAAAGATCTTTTTTTGTCGTATCTTTGCAACTCATAATCAACTATTAAATATTAAAACAACAAAAACAATAATGATGAAACAGAAACCTCTCTGGATGCTTATTGTCATCCTTCTTTTCTGCGGTATGACGGCTCAGGCCCAGAGTGCCGACAAACAGGAATCCAAACCCTATCTGTCAGTGAGACAGTTGCCCGACCTCCTGAAGTGGTTGCCTGCCCCTCCTGACACCACCAGCGAAGCCTTCGTCCACGATATCATGCGCTATATGTGGGGTAAGACCCAGCGCCTCGACTCCGTCCGTGCCGCCATCGCCACCCGCGATGCCGTATGGAATATCGACTCCACCCTTGCGGCCTATTATGTGCCCTTCGGCATGGAGATCACCATGGAGAAGACCCCCGAGATCTATACCCTCATGGAGAGAAGCATCAAGACCTGCGACCAGATAGGCGGCAAGGCCAAGTGGTTCTACAGACGTAAGCGTCCGTTCCAGCGCATGCACGAGCATATGCTCACCCGCCACGAGGAGCCCGGCCTTGTACACAACGGCTCCTATCCCTCAGGTCACACCATCCGCGGATGGAGCGCGGCCCTGTTGCTCTCCGAGATCAACCCAGCCGCTGCCGACACCATCCTGGCCCGTGGCATGATGTATGGCGACAGCCGTGTCATCGTCGGTGCCCACTGGCAGAGCGATGTCGATGCAGGCCGTCTGGCCGCAGGTGCCGCCTGTGCCGCCCTCCACACCAGTCAGGACTTCCTCGACCAGTTGGTCAAGGCCCGCGCCGAGTTCCGCCGCCTGACAGGAGCGAAGAAATAATAGTAAAAAACATATCTTTGAATTTCCCCGACAGAGTGGTGCTCATAACTTGCGTGGTGGTCAGGAACATCGGAGTTGGAGGCGTAGACGCGAGTTTTGGGTGGTTTTGACAATTAGTTGATTATGAGGTGATTATGCCTATGTAAGAAAGAGGAGGGATCTTTCCCTCAAAGAGATAGGGTCTATGAGTCGTGGAGATAGGGTTTACGAGTGAAAGGGATTATCTCTATACCCTATAAGGGATTATCTCTTTCTCTCGTAAGTGCCATTCCTTACAGTCGTGGAGATCATCTCTTTGACTGATAGAAGGCCCCCCTACCCAGAGTAGGCCCTGTCTCTACGCCGAACAGGGCAAAAGTCCGTTATAACAGGGCTAAAAGGAACTAAAGAAGCCCCTTAGTTTTTCTGGTTCGTTACTTCAGACGAACGCTTTTTTAGGCACTTTTTCTTGACATCGGGCGTGGAACTTCTGATGGTACTGACGGACCTGTCGGTGGTCATGGCTTGTTTGTTGGCATCGAGACAGAAAAATAAGTGAACTTATTTTGTACTGCTCTCGATTTATCGTATCTTTGCACCGTCAATACGACAGGATGATGATATGAGAGACTTTGCTGCGATAGACTTCGAGACGGCCAACAACGAGCGCACCAGCGTGTGCTCCGTGGGAGTGGTGATCGTGAGAGACGGCGAGATCGTGGACTCGTTCTACTCGCTGATACAGCCCGAGCCCCACTACTACACATACTGGTGCACTCGGGTGCATGGTCTGACGATCCACGACACGGAGGATGCACCGCTCTTCCCTGACGTGTGGCGACAGATAGAGCCGCTGATCGAGGGTCTACCGCTGGTAGCCCACAACAAGGCCTTCGACGAGAACTGTCTGAAGGCTGTGTTCCGCTGCTATCAGATGGACTATCCCGACTATGAGTTCCATTGCACGTGCGTCGCCTCCCGTCGTTTGATGCCCTTGCTGCCCAACCACCAGCTGCAGACCGTCGCCGAGGCCTGTGGCTATCATCTGGAGCATCACCACCACGCGCTTGCCGATGCGGAGGCTTGTGCCTGGATAGCCCGAGAAATCCTGTAAAAGGCAAAAGGAGCCTTAAATATCTGAAAGTAAACTTTCATATTTAAAACTCCTTTTCCCTTCGTGATCCCGTTGGATTGACTTCGTCTTTCCCGTAGGCTGGCGCCTGCCATCCTACAAAGGCAAAAGGAGCCTTAAATATCTGAAAGTAAACTTTCATATTTAAAACTCCTTTTCCCTTCGTGATCCCGTTGGGATTCAAACCCAAGACCTTCAGAACCGGAATCTGACGCTCTATTCAGCTAAGCTACGGGACCCTGCTTTTGAAAAGCGTATGCAAAGGTACGACTATTAATTAAGAATGAAGAATAAGGAATTAAGAATTATGATTTGTTAACGGGCTTCCGCTTGTGCAAAATGTTAGCGGATATTGTCAATTTGTGTCATTTTGCAAAATAATTGTTTCTTTTCGCTTGCGTTTTAATAATAAATGTGTACCTTTGCAGCGGCAAATGCCACAGCTATAAACTAGAATTAAGTATCATCTAAAATATGGGACAGATTATTAAACCTGTGAAATATGAAGCGCTGCTTGATATGAAGCAGACGGAGCAGGGTATCAAACTTATCAAGGAATTCTTCCAGCAGAACCTTTCTACAGAACTGAGACTGCGCCGCGTGACGGCTCCTCTGTTCGTGCTCAAAGGACTGGGAATCAACGACGACCTGAACGGTGTGGAGCGCCCGGTGACCTTCCCCATCAAGGATCTGGACGATGCACAGGCCGAGGTGGTCCACTCGCTGGCCAAATGGAAGCGACTGAGTCTGGCCGAATACAAGATAGAGCCAGGCTACGGCATCTATACGGACATGAATGCTATCCGTGCCGATGAGGAGCTCGACAATCTGCACTCGCTCTATGTGGATCAGTGGGACTGGGAGGCCGTGATCCGCAAGGAGGATCGTACGCTCTCGTTCCTGAAGAATGTGGTGGAGCGTATCTATGCGGCTATCCGCCGTACGGAATATCTCACCTGTGAGACGTATCCGCAGATCAAACCCTTCCTGCCTGAGAAGATCCACTTCATCCATGCCGAGGAACTGTTGAAGATGTATCCGGATAAATCGCCAAAGGAGCGCGAGGATGCCATCTGCGAGGCTTACGGTGCCGTATTTATAATAGGTATAGGTAGTAAACTGTCGAACGGTGAGAAGCACGACGGACGTGCTCCCGACTATGACGACTGGTCGACAGTGGCCGAGAACGGCAAGCAGGGACTCAACGGTGATATCCTGATATGGTATCCTGTGCTGGGACGCTCGTTCGAACTGTCGTCGATGGGTATCCGCGTCGACAAGGAGTCGCTGCTCCGTCAGTTGAAGCTGGAGGGTAAGGAGGAGCGCGAGCAGCTCTATTTCCACCAGCAACTGCTCAACGACAAGCTGCCGCTTTCTATCGGTGGCGGTATCGGACAGAGCCGTCTGTGCATGGTGCTGCTCCATAAAGGACATATCGGTGAGATACAGGCCAGCATATGGCCCGACGATATGCGTCAGGCCTGCAAGAAGCTGGGAATGAACCTGATTTAGGCATCATCATTATTAGGTATAGAGACCAAAAGGGGTCGGTTCATATGAGCCGACCCCTAATTTTTGATTTTCTTCTTTGATTTTTGATTTATTTGGGTATTTGCAGAAATATTGTATATGGAAATTGGGAGAAAGTATTACCTTTGTCTTCAGTTTTAACAACTCTTACTAATTTTACTAACCATTAACTGTATGAGAAAACTTTATGTTACAGACAAGTTTGGGAGGGGCGTTTCTGTGCTCCGCCGACTGATGTTCTTGGCCCTGATGGTGCTCTGCACGTCTAGTGCGTTCGCCCAGAAACAGGTGACGGGAACTGTAGTTGATGCTGCCGGTGAACCCGTTATCGGCGCCAGCGTCATTGTGAAGGGGACATCTACTGGTACGGTGACCGATCTTGACGGAAACTTTATCATTAAGAACGTTCCCGAGAATTCCTGCCTTTTGATTTCCTACGTGGGCTATCGTAACCAGACGATCCCCGTGGCTGGAAAGAGTCAGATCAACGTGACGCTTGAGGAAGACCGTCAGCTGCTCGACGAGGTGGTGGTCGTTGGATACGGCGTCCAGAAGAAAAGCGACGTGACAGGAGCGCTGGCTCACATCGATTCCAAGGAACTGACACAGATGCCCGTGAGCAATGCGTTGCAGGCAATGCAGGGTAAGGCTGCCGGTGTCGACATCACCAATAGCCAGCGTCCTGGTGAGGTGGGCTCTATCACCGTCCGTGGTCAGCGTTCTATCGGTGGATATGATGGTGCAAAGAACGATCCTCTCTATGTGGTCGATGGTTTGATAATCCAGAACGGTGGTATCGAGAATATCAACCCTGCCGACATCGAGTCTATCGAGGTGCTGAAGGACGCTTCCTCGACAGCTATCTATGGTAGCCGTGGTGCTAACGGTGTTGTGCTCGTGACAACCAAGAAAGGTAAGGAGGGTAAGGTGACTCTGAACTATTCAGGAACGCTGACTGTATCCTCACTTCATAATGTTTCTGAGATGATGAACGCAGCCGAGTGGCTGAAGTACTCTCGCTATGCCTATTATAATAGTGGTGCATATGGTGACGGTACACCTAACTACGATCTTGACTATAAGCTCTATGGTAATGTGCCTGCTTCATGGGCTAACATCGAGAAGGGTTGGAGTGCAGACCACTCCTCTTTCGACTACTCAAAGGTGGGCTCATATGATTGGGAGAGCGAAGGTAAGCGCACTGGTATTGCCCAGGAGCATACACTGAGTGCTTCAGGTGGTACGGATAAGTTCAAGGGCTATGGCTCATTTGGTTATCTGAATGAGAAGGGTGTTACACCTGGTCAGAGCTATCAGCGTTTCACATTCAATACTTCGTTCGAGGGTAAGGTGCTGCCTTACTTCACCATGGGTGTGACGATGAACGCGTCTTATGGCACTCAGGAGTATGGCTATAGCTTCACGAAGTCGACAACTGGTGCCGGCGACTACTACAACGCTCTGCGTGGTATGCTGCCTTGGTCGGTTCCTTACGATGCTAATGGTAATTTCATCGAGTATCCTACAGGTGACGTGAACATCCAGAACCCCATTGACGAGTTGAACTATACCAAGAACCAGCGTAAGAACTTCCGTATCAACGGTAGTGCATATGCTCAGCTCGACTTCGGTAAGATCTGGTTGCCATTAGAGGGCCTGAGCTATCGTATCCAGTTCGGACCTGAGCTCCAGTACTTCCGTCTTGGTACAGCCAATGCCGCCGAGGGTATTAACGGCGCAGGTCGCAACCAGATTGTATATAACCCCTATCAGCGTGTGGCTTGGACGCTTGATAATATCGTAAACTACAACAAGACGATTGCTGACATTCACAGCATTGGTGTTACTTTGTTGCAGTCGGCTTCCGACTTCCATTATGAGGGAGGTAATATCCGTGCTAACGTGGCTACTGCAGAGGAGCTTTGGTACAACGCTCACTCTAAGAATGATCCTACTGACTATTCTACATGGTTGACAGAGTCTTCGATGACTTCTTATATGGCTCGTATCAACTACGCACTGATGGATCGTTACCTGCTCACCGCTTCTATGCGTTGGGATGGTGCCTCTCAGTTGTCTGAGGGTCATAAGTGGGCCAGCTTCCCATCGGTATCTCTCGGTTGGCGCATGGAACAGGAGAAGTTCATGCAGAACATGAAGTGGATAGACCAGTTGAAGCTCCGTATTGGATGGGGTATCTCTGGTAATGCTACAATTAATCCTTATGCTACGAAGGGATCTGTTCAGGATCTCACATATACATGGGGTGATAAGACAGATGTGGGTTATGTTCCTTCCGACCCGAACGCAAAGAATCCTGCCCTTATGGCTAACCATAACCTGAGTTGGGAGAAGACCTCTCAGTGGAACTTTGGTCTGGATTACAGTTTCTTCTCTGGTCGCCTCGGTGGTGCCATCGATGTGTATACCACCAAGACAAAGGATCTGTTAATGGCCACCACCATTCCATCACTCAATGGTTATGTTTCTACAATGGCTAACGTTGGTGAGACCTCTGGTTGGGGTATCGACCTGCAGATTAATGCCTTGCCCGTGAAGACCAAGGACTTCGAGTGGAGCACCATTCTTTCTTGGTCGCTCGACCGCAACAAGATCGAGAAACTGGCTAACGGCGTCACCGAGAACATCAATAAGAACTGGTTCGTTGGCGAGGAAATAGGTGTTTATTATGACTATGTTTATGATGGCATCTGGAAGACTTCCGAGGCCGAGCAGGCAGCTGTCTATGGTCGTAAGCCCGGTCAGATCCGAGTTAAGGACCTGAATACAGATGATAAGATTGATGGTAACAACGACCGTACTATTGTCGGTAAGATCCGTCCTCGTTGGTCAGGCGGTTGGCGCAACACCTTCACTTATAAGGAGTGGGAACTCTCTTGCTTCATCTTCGCTCGCTGGAAGTTCACCGTTCCTCAGGGTTCAGTAAACCTCGACGGTCGTTATGCCATGCGTAAGCTCGACTACTGGGTAGCCGGTGAAAATGAGAACGCAGAGTATTATGGACCTGGTACTAATGGTCAGTCACAGGATACCTATGCTAGTTCTATGAACTACCAGGATGGCTCTTACATTAAGATGCGTAACATCTCCCTGGGCTACAACTTCACCGGAAAGCAGTTGGCTCCCCTTGGCATCAACTCTTTGAAGCTCTACGTACAGGCCATGAACCCATTCACAATTTATTCAAAGTGCGACTGGCTGGATACAGATATGATGAACTATGATAACAATGCCAGAAACTATGGTACCACTACTACCATCCGAAGCTGGGTGTTTGGTCTTAATGTTGGATTCTAAAAGAAGATAGTGATATGAAACTCAATAAAATTTTTCTTGCGGCACTTGCTGCCGGTGTAGTGGGAATGTCATCCTGTAAGGAGGATTTCCTTGATGAGACGCAGATTACTCAGCACGACACTGAGTACTTCAAGACACAGGATGGTATCGACGCCCTTGTGACAGGTGCCTATCAGACCTTGAAGTTCCGTTATGAGTACCAGTGGGCCTATAAGATGTGGCACATGGGTGTCGATGAGTTCACAGGCGGTAACAACGATATGGCCGACTATAACCACTATAGTTCTTCCCTGAATTCTACTCAGGGCGATCTGGCTACAGTCTGGAATACTTATTACGGACTGATTGAACAGACGAACATCGTTATTCAGAATGTTCCTCTGTATTATAACCAGGCGAGTGCTGATTATAACACCCGTCTAGGTGAAGGCTACTTCTTGCGCGCCTATGGTTACTTCGAACTTGTGAAGCTCTTTGGTGGTGTACCTCTTAAGGTGGAGCCGGCCAACGGAAAGATCCAGACTTACTTCACACGTGCTTCTGAGGAGGAGTGCTACAAACAGATTATCTCAGACTTTGAGCAGGCTTACAATCTGTTGCCTACCACTGCCAGTCAGATCGGTCGTATCACCAAGAGTGCTGCCGCCCACTTCCTGGCAAAGGCTCACCTCTTCCGTGCCTCTGAGGGCTGCGACAGTTGGAATGGCGCCTATAAGAGTGGTGACCTCGAAGCTGTGATCAAGTATGGTAAGGAGGTGCTTGCTGCTCATCCCTTGTGTGCTAATTTCCTCGATCTGTGGAACTACACCAAGCCCAATGATGTCAATGAGAGCGTCAGTGAGGTGGTGCTGGCTGCCCAGTTCTCTGACAATAGCGACTCTTGGGGACGTTTCGGTAACCAGATGAGCCTCTGCTATCCTTCTGTTTACCAGAACCTCGCAGGTTGTGTACGTGATATCTCTGGTGGTCGTGAGTTCTGCTATGTCAGTGCTACGGAATATGCCATGGAAGTGTTTGACCGTGTGAACGACTCTCGCTTCTGGAAGTCGTTCATCACTTGCTACGGCTGCAACAAGAGTGGTGACGCTCCTAAGTGGGATGCCTCGCAGGCTGCCTATTTCCCTGAAGGTGCTCAGGCCAGTGAAGGGCGTTTCAAGGGTGGCGAGATCGGCATCAAGTATATCGTCAATGCTCCTGAGGATAAGCGTTTCACCGATATTGACGGAACGCGTTCTCAACTCGGTGTGCTGAAAGAGGGTAAGCTGGAGAATACCCATACCTTCATCCGTTACTATGCTGACGAGTCGTTCAGCTGGAACGTTAAGAAGGAGGAGCGTACAGGTAACTACTACACGCTTTATCCTCATAACCGCAGTGTGGCTCTCTCAAAGTATCGTGACGGTTCTCGTAATGGTTATAACTCTCAGTTCGGTTGTCGTGATGCCATCACAGCCCGTTCGGCAGAGGATGCCTTGATGGTTGCCGAGGCCTATATCCGTCAGGGAGAGGCTCAGTATGCTAATGCTCTCGTTTATCTGAACATGCTTCGCGACCGTGCTGGATACTATGCTGGCGAAGATCGTTCGAAGAGTCCTGATGGTGGTCAGGCTTATAAGAATAATTCTCTTGGAACAGGTGTCGCCAATCTTGATGGTGCCATCTACACTGACGAGAATACCTACTATGAGTCGAACAATATTGCAGAGACCACGGCAGAGACTAAGAGCGTGATGCATCTGAACAGTGTTGATGATGTCTATAACATGCCTAACGAGCAGCGGATCTACAAGGCTCTTAACTGTAACTCTAATGCCGAGAAGATGATGTGCTTCCTGCTCGACGAGCGTAGCCGTGAGTTGATCGGCGAGGGACACCGTTATGAGGATCTCGTACGTACTCGTACGCTCGATGCTCGTTGGCATGCATTCAACGATGGCGCAGGTCAGGGTATTGGTAACTTCGATCCCTCAAAGCACTACTATCGTCCTATTCCGCAGTCGTTCCTCAATGATATTACAAACGAGGATGGTTCTAGTCTGACTGCAGAACAGAAACAGGCTATGCAGAATCCTGGATATTAATTACATAAGCCATAAAGAAGAAAGGCTCCACACTCCTTGGTGAGTGTGGGGCTTTTTTTGTGATGCTTCATGGAACAGCCGACCGTGAGGAAATTTCAATCGGAACAAAGTTTCGTGTTAGAATATCAAAAAACATAGTTGATTCCTGCGGATATGATGTATCTTTGCCATGAATTGTTATGATGAGTGAAATGACGATATGAAACGTTTAGGTTTTGACGGAATGCGGCATTGTTGGTGTGTGAGGATTCTCGCACGACCTGCAATGCTGTGTTTGTTGGCATGGGCATGTCCGATGGGGACGTATGCTCAGACAATCGTGGATAGCATATTGAATAAGGTGAGCGATAAACCATTCTACTTCTCCGTGCCAGTGGAGGATGGAAACTACAAGGTGACGGTGACGCTGGGCTCTCGGAAAAGGGCGGCGCAGACCGTGGTAAGGGCAGAGTCGCGTCGTCTAATGGTGGAGCGTGCGGTGACGCGGAAGGGGGAATATGAGACTTATAGCTTCATCGTGAACAAACGGTCGCCAAGGATTACGGATGCGATGAGTGTGAGACTGAAGCCTCATGAGCTGACGTATCTGAATTGGGACGACCAGCTGACACTGGAGTTCAGTGGCGCAAGACCTGCGGTGAGATCTGTTCGTATAGAACGTGACACCACGGCTGTCACCATCTTCCTGTGTGGAAACTCTACGGTGGTCGATCAGGAGCAGGAACCATATGCCAGTTGGGGACAGATGATTCCCCGTTGGTTTACGGATAAGGTCGCTATATCCAACCATGCAGAGAGTGGACTGAGTGCTCGTACGTTTATCGCAGGCAATCGTCTGGAGAAGGTTCTTTCTATGATGAAAAAAGATGACTATGTGTTCTGCGAGTTCGGACATAATGATCAGAAAGAGAAGGGACCGGGCGATGGGGCATATTACCATTTCTCTTATCACCTGAAGATATTCGTGGATAAGGTAAGGGCGAAGGGCGGACATCTGGTGTTCGTAACGCCGACTCAGCGCCGTTTCTTTGACGAGGCGACCAGAAGTCGGATCCAGGAAACGCATCTTGACTATCCTGATGCGATGCGTGCTGTGGCTCAGCGCGAGGGCGTTCCGGTGATAGAACTGCATGATATGACGCGTGACTTCTTTGAGACACTGGGTTATGAGGGCAGTAAGAAGGCCTTGGTGCATTATCCGGCAGGAACTTTCCCGGGGCAGGATCAGGCCTTGGCTGATAATACGCATTTTAATCCTTATGGTGCCTATGAGGTGTCGAAGATGGTGGTGATGGGGATGAAGCAATTGGCGCTCCCTGTCGTGAGAAATCTTCGGCCGGATTGGATGGATTATGATCCAAAATATCCTGACAGTCCTAACGCTTTTGTTTGGTGCCCTGCCGATAGAATGGATGTGACGAAACCTGACGGGAATTAGATGTGGCCAATAGACAACAGACAATAATTAAAAGAGAAAATAGATATGAAACGATTCGCATTTAAGATGTACCTGAAACCTGGTTGTGAGAAAGAGTATGAACGGCGCCATGCGGCCATTTGGCCCGAACTGGTCAGAATGATTAAGGATGGCGGAGTGAGCAATTATTCCATCTATTGGGATAAGGATACCAATATTCTATTTGGCTACCAGGAGTGTAGTGGAGAGGGAAACTCGCAGGACACGGACAACGTGGATCCGATTACACAGAAATGGTGGGATATGATGGCTGATATCATGGAGGTGAATCCGGACAACTCACCTGTCACGATACCCATTCAGGAGGTGTTCCATCTCGATTAGCGTTCGTGCCTGATTGACGTATCTTATTTTTAACACGGGTTAATCTATTTTTCATACTGAAAATGAGGATTAATCCGTTTTCTTTTTGTATCTTTGCACGCGAAATAAAAAATGCGCATTTTATTTATAACGTTATAAGAAAATATGGCTGATACAAAGAAGATTAAGACCGCATTGGTGTCGGTATTCCACAAAGACGGACTTGATGAGTTGCTTAAGAAACTGAATGATGAGGGCGTGAAGTTCCTGTCAACCGGTGGTACACAGAAGTTTATAGAGTCACTTGGCTATGAGTGCCAGAAGGTAGAGGATGTGACAACCTATCCTTCTATCCTCGGCGGACGTGTGAAGACGCTTCACCCGAAAGTGTTCGGAGGAATCTTGGCGCGTCGTGAGAACGAAGGCGACATTGAGCAGATGAAGCAGTATGAGATTCCTGAGATTGACTTGGTGATCGTGGACCTCTATCCCTTTGAGCAGACGGTAGCCAGTGGCGCGTCTGAGGCAGACATCATCGAGAAGATCGATATCGGTGGTATCTCTCTGATCCGCGCTGGAGCCAAGAACTTCAAGGACGTGGTGATCGTGCCGAGCAAGGCGGAGTATGGTGTGCTGTTGGACATCCTTAATAAGAAAGGCGCTCAGACAGATATCGAGGATCGCCGTATGTTTGCCACCCGTGCCTTCGGTGTGAGCTCACATTACGATACCGCCATCCATAGCTGGTTCGAAAAGTAAACGGAATAAGTATTTAGAATAAGAAATAAAAAGACTATAATGGGATTTTTTAGTTTTGTCCAGGAGATTGCAATGGACTTGGGTACTGCCAACACGATCATCATCAGCGATGATAAGATCGTAGTTGACGAGCCGTCGGTCGTTGCTCTTGACCGCCGTACCGATAAGATGATCGCTGTCGGTAATGAGGCGAAGATGATGTATGAGAAGACTCACGAGAACATCCGTACCATCCGTCCGCTGCGCGACGGTGTGATTGCCGACTTCTCTGCTTGTGAGCAGATGATGCGTGGTCTGATTAAGATGGTGCACACGGGTAGCCGTCTGTTCTCACCCTCACTCCGTATGGTGATCGGTGTCCCCTCTGGTTCTACTGAGGTGGAACTCCGTGCTGTGCGCGACTCTGCGGAGCATGCCGATGGGCGTGACGTCTATCTGATTTTCGAGCCGATGGCTGCTGCTATCGGTATTGGCATCGACGTGGAGGCTCCAGAAGGTAATATGATTGTCGATATCGGTGGCGGATCTACGGAGATTGCCGTGATCTCACTCGGCGGTATCGTCAGCAACAACTCCATCCGTACGGCTGGCGACGACCTGACAGCCGACATCCAGGAGTATATGTATCGTCAGCATAATGTGAAGGTCAGTGAGCGTATGGCCGAGCGTATCAAGATCCATGTGGGTTCTGCTCTGACCGATCTGGGTGAGGATGCTCCTGAGGACTTTGTGGTACACGGTCCTAACCGTATCACAGCCCTGCCCATGGAGGTACCTGTATGCTATCAGGAGATTGCTCACTGTCTTGACAAGACGGTCTCGAAGATCGAGAACGCTGTGCTGTCGGCATTGGAGAACACACCTCCCGAACTTTATGCTGATATCGTGAAGAATGGTATCTATCTGGCAGGTGGTGGCGCTCTGTTGCGTGGTCTTGACAAGCGTCTCACCGATAAGATGCATATCCAGTTCCATGTACCTGAGGATCCTCTCCACAGCGTGGCTAAGGGTGCTGGTATCGCATTGAAGAATGTAGATAGGTTCTCGTTCTTGATGAGATAATCCGGAAATGCGCAACCTGCTGGATTTCCTGAGAAAGTATCATCACTGGTTTATTTTCATCTTATTGGAAGTGGCCAGTGGTGTTCTGTTGTTTCAGTACAACAGCTATCAGGGTAGTGTCTGGCTGTCGTCGGCCAATGCCATGGTCGGCAAGATCTATCAGTGGGAGAGTGAGGTGACCTCGTTCTTCTCTATGTCAAAGGCCAATAAGGAACTGGCACTTCGTAACATCTATCTGGAACGTCAGGTAGACCAGTTACGGCGACTGTATACGGATCTGACGAAGGATACAACGGTGATGGAGCGCGATGAGCTTCAGTTCCTGAGTCAGTATAAACTGATTCCTGCCAAGGTGGTCGACAACTCCCTGAATAAGGAAGAAAACCTGATGACCATCGATAAGGGCCGCGCCGACGGTGTGGAGGTGGACATGGGAGTGGCTTGCGGAAACGGTGTGGTAGGCGTGGTCTATCTCGTCTCTGAGCACTACTCTGTGGTAATCCCCGTGTTGAATGCCTCTTCGTCGCGCATCAGTTGTTCGATCCGTAACCGCGGCTATTTCGGTTATCTCCGCTGGTATGGCGGCGATCCTTCTGTGGCATATGTGGAGGATGTGCCTCGTCATGCGAAGTTCAGTCTGGGTGAATGGGTCGTCACCAGTGGTTTCTCGTCGATATTTCCTTCCGGCGTACTGGTCGGCAAGATCGAGCAGGTATATAACTCTCATGACGGACTGTCGTATAAGTTGAAGGTGCGACTCAGCACTGATTTCGGCTGTGTACGTGATGTCTGTGTTATCAGTGACAAGAGTATTGCTGAGCGTGCTGTACTGATGCAGGCCGCTCGTGATTCTATCAATATCAAACAGAAATAGACAAGTAACATGGCCATAGAATTACTTAACCGGTTGATCATGTTTGTGGCGTTGTGGCTGGCTCAGGTGCTGATACTGAACCGTATTCATCTGTTTGATGTGGCAACACCGTTGCTCTACGTGTTCTTTGTCATTACCTTTCGGCGCAGTTCACCGAAATGGCAGATCTTGCTATGGTGTTTTGCCCTCGGACTGCTCATCGACGTGTTCTCTAACACACCGGGACTGGCTGCGGGCACGATGACACTGATGGCCGTTGTCCAGCCATACTTGTTGGAACTGTTTGTTCCGAGGGATTCGGCGGAGAACCTGGCCTCGTCGGCAGCAACCTTAGGTGTGGGCAAGTTTTTTATTCTCTGTGCTGTCATGGTATCGCTTTATTGTCTTGTGTTCTATGCCTTGGAGACATTCAACTTCTTCAATTGGGCACATTGGCTTATGCGTGCCGCCGGCAGTACAATCCTGACTTTAGTATTGATTGTAGCTATTGAAAGTGTTCGCTCGAAGTGAAGGATTACGGTCTTGGGTATAGGCGTTATGTGATTGGCGGGGTGGCTGTACTGATTGTGGTCATCTATATCATCCGTCTGTTCACACTCCAGATTACGAGCGACGATTATAAGAAGAGTGCCGACTCCAATGCTTTCCTGAAGAAGATAGAGTATCCTTCACGCGGTAATATCACTGACCGCCATGGGAAACTGCTGGTGTATAACCAGCCATCCTATGACATTATGGTGGTGATGAACGAGGCAAAGGACAGGATAGATACGACGGAGTTCTGTAATGCTTTGGGCATTACGAAGGAAGAGTTCGACCGTCGGATGACCATCATGAAGGATCGTAACCGTAATCCTGGTTACTCGCGTTTCACTCAGCAGTTGTTTATCAGTCAGCTTAGCGACAAGGACTTTAGTGTCTTTCAGGAGAAGATGTTCCGCTTTCCTGGTTTCTATGTGCAGAAGCGTAGTGTGCGACAGTATCAGTATCCCATGGCGGCTCATGTGTTGGGCGACGTGGCTGAGGCCTCTCCTGCGGATATCGAGGAGGACGACTACTACCAGCCTGGCGACTATATCGGGAAGTCGGGCGTGGAGCGTAAGTATGAAAAGGAACTGCGTGGTGAGAAGGGCATCCAGATTCTGCTCCGTGATGCGCATGGCCGTGTTCAGGGAAGATATAAGAACGGAGAACTCGATCATCGCGCCGTACCGGGAAAGAACCTGACGCTTAGTATCGATGCCAGCCTACAGGAGTTGGGCGAGCGCCTGATGGAGGGCAAGATCGGCAGTATCGTGGCCATCGAACCGTCTACTGGTGAGGTGCTCTGTATGGTCTCGTCGCCGTCGTATGATCCTCGCATGATGGTAGGCCGTCAGCGCAGTAAGAATCATCGTCAACTCAGTCAGAACGTGTGGAAGCCACTTCTGAACCGTAGTGTGATGGGACAGTATCCTCCTGGTTCTACTTTCAAGACGACACAAGGACTGACATTTATGTCGGAGGGTATCATCACTCAGTCGACGATGTATCCTTGTTCTCATGGCTTTAACTTCAAAGGACTGCATGTTGGTTGTCACGGTCATGCTGCTCCTCTGCCTCTTGTGCCGGCTCTGAGTACCTCTTGTAACGGTTTCTTCTGCTGGGGACTCTATCACATGATTGGCAATAAGGCGAAATACGGGTCGGTGCAGAATGCCATGAACACATGGCGTGACTATATGGTGAGCATGGGATTCGGCTATAAGCTTGGCATAGACCTGCCCAGTGAGAAGCGTGGCATGATTCCTAATGCCATGTTCTACGATAAGGCATATAAGGGTTCGTGGAACGGACTGACGATTATCAGTATCGCCATCGGTCAGGGTGAGGTGACGGCAACCCCCTTGCAGATTGCCAATCTTGGTGCTACCATCGCCAACCGGGGATATTACTATGTGCCTCACGTTGTGCGGAAGGTACAGGGGGAACCTCTTGATACGACCTACACGCGTCGTCATGTCACCAAGGCTGATCGTAAAGCCTACGACTATGTGGTACAGGGTATGCGGTCGTCGGTGCTTGGCGGTACATGTCACGAACTGGGTAAGTATGATTTTGTGGCATGTGGTAAGACAGGTACGGCTCAGAACCGTGGACATGACCACTCTGTCTTTATGGGCTTTGCTCCGATGGACCAGCCGAAGATTGCCGTGGCGGTCTATGTGGAGAATGGCGGCTGGGGTGCTACCTATGGTGTGCCTATCGGTGGCCTGATCATGGAACAATATCTTAAAGGTAAGCTCTCGGAGGCCTCGCAGGCAAAGGCGAAGTCTATCCAGGAGCGCAGAATAGCATATGGTACAACGGACAGATAAGCAGAAAGGGGTGTTACGCTCTCTTGACTGGTGGACAATCATTATCTATATGGCCCTGCTCACCTTCGGATGGGTCAGTGTCTGTGGTGCGAGCTATACCTATGGCGATGCAGACATCTTTAGTCTTGACACCCGTTCTGGCATGCAGATTGTATGGATTGGTACGTCGATCGTACTGGGATTTGTACTGCTGATGCTTGATGACCGTTATTATGATATGTTTGCCTTCATCATCTTCGGGGTCATGCTACTACTCCTCTTTGCCACTATCTTCAACCCTCATTCTATCAAGGGTTCCCGATCGTGGCTGGTGCTTGGACCTCTCCGTCTGCAGCCAGCAGAGTTCGCCAAGTTTGCCACAGCGTTGGCGTTGGCGAAGTTGATGAGTACCTATGGCTATAATATCCAGAATTGGCGGCATTTTGCTGCTACGCTGGCTGTGATATTGGTGCCGATGCTTTTTATCGTGCTGCAGCGTGAGACGGGTTCGGCCCTTGTCTATCTGGCCTTCTTCCTGATGTTCTACCGTGAGGGAATGCCTGGGAGTGTGTTGTTCACAGGATTGGCGATGGTGATCTATTTCGTGGTCGGTATCCGATATGCTGACACGATGTTATGGCAGACGCCAACTCCTGTTGGAAAGTTCGTCGTTCTTCTCTTGATCCAGCTATTCTCTGCCGCCATGGTTTGGATATACTGTAAGGAGAACCGTCATGCGATCCGTCTCTTCTCGATATGTTTAGGGGTGACGGTTGTGGGACTCCTCTTCTCTATATATGTGATACCTTTTGATGTCACATATATTGAATTGGTGGTTTGTGTGCTGTTGATCGGCTATCTGCTTTGGATGGCACTGGCCACCCGCATCAGGAACTACGCTTGGATTGCTTTGTTTGCCCTCGGTTCAATGGTGTTCTTCAATCTGGCCGATTATATGCTGAACGAGGTCATGGAACCGCATCAGCGTGTACGTATCAACGTGTTGCTGGGTCTGGAGGAAGACTTGAAAGGTGCTGGTTATAATGTGCATCAGAGTGAGATAGCCATCGGCTCTGGTGGACTGGAGGGGAAAGGCTTCTTGAATGGAACGCAGACCAAGTTGAAGTTCGTGCCGGAGCAGGATACCGACTTTATCTTCTGTACGGTAGGTGAGGAGGAAGGTTTCGTTGGGTCTGCAGGGGTGTTATTGCTCTTCCTGGCTTTGATTTTGCGACTGATTCATCTGGCAGAGCGACAGAACCATCGCTTTGGACGTGTCTATGGCTATTGTGTGTTGAGCATCTTCCTCTTCCATGTCTTTATCAATGTGGGCATGGTGCTGGGTCTGACGCCGGTAATTGGCATTCCACTGCCTTTCTTTAGTTATGGCGGTTCCTCCTTGTGGGGATTCACGTTGTTGCTCTTTATCTTCCTACGTATTGACGCGGGCAGGAATCTGATACGGACATAACACTTTCTTCTGCTATTTCCTTGTCAGACTGATGCCGATGTCGGCGATGCCTGGCATGATCTCACGCTTCATATTATGCATCACACAGATATGGAGCGAGTCGCCTTTGTTCAGTTGTAAGTCGTTGACGGGGAAGTTGTATTGGAAATAGCTGACACCGTTCCCTTTGATAATTCCGTTTTTGTCTATTAGGTTACAGTTGACGACATGCCTGGTGGTATATCCTAAAGGAAAGACCGTTTCTTCGACAATAAGACTGAGTCCCATGAATGGATAGGAGTTGTCGATACGAAGCCCAATCTCTTCGTGATAGGTGCCCGGTTCCTCCAGAGGATTGATGCTAAAGTGGAGCGTGTCGTTCTTTTCCCAGCCGCTGATGGGGGTATGCTCATAGTGGCTGTAGACTGTCCTGCGGTTGCAGGCAATCATGCACAGGGCAACCGCAAGGACCAGAAAGATCGTCCGATATCTAGGGGTTGTCATGACGCTGCCCGTGCTCTCTTCTGTCGTCTCTTCTTCTGTTATTGCCGTTGTTCCCATTATTAGGACGGCCGTTGCCAGACTTCTTCTTTTTCTTTTTCTTGGCCTTGTCGAATCTGCTGATGTCGCCGCCGGCAAGATCAATATGGTGTTTCACCTCCGCAGGTTTACCACCGTCTTCCTGTAGAGAGAGTGGTTTCTCACCTCTGCGGTTCATCTCGATAATCTGTTTGGCACGCTGTGCAGAAATCGTTTCCAGGTTTGCGGCGATATTCTTATCGGTGGAGTAGGTGACCAACCCTGCGAGAATGTCGCTCTTGAATAGGTGGTAGTCGGCATCCTGTGTCTGAAGGATCACTTCTTTGCTGGGAAGTCGCTTGCCTGCCTCAACGTAATCATCGACCTCATAATTCAGACAGCATTTCAGTTTGGCGCACATACCCGCCAGTTTCTGGGGATTCAAGGAGATATCCTGGAAACGAGCTGCGTTTGTGCTTACAGAGATGAAGTTCTTCATCCATGTGGCACAACAGAGCTCACGTCCACAGGGACCTGTACCTCCGATACGGCCAGCTTCCTGTCGGGCACCGATCTGCTTCATCTCAATTCGTACGTGGAAGGCGGCAGCCAGATCCTTGATGAGCTGACGGAAGTCCACTCGTTCATCTGCGATATAGTAGAAGATCGCTTTATTGCCATCGCCTTGGTATTCCACGTCGCCAATTTTCATGTCGAGTCCCAGACCTTTGGCAATCTGGCGACTCTCGATCATGGTTGCGTGCTCACGCGCCTTGGCCTCGTGGTATTTCTCCATGTCGGCAGGACGGGCCAGACGGTAGATTCGCTTGATGTCGTCGGCCGACTTGAGATTTGCCTTCTTCACCTGTAACTTCACAAGTCGTCCGGTCAGGGTCACCACACCGATGTCATGTCCGGGACTGGCTTCAACGGCTACGATGTCGCCTTTCTTCAGTTCCAGGTTGTTAACATTATGATAGTATCCCTTGCGGGTGTGCTTGAATTGTACTTCCACCAGATCGGTGGTATCGGCATTGCCTGGTACATCAGCCAACCAGTCGTAAGTGTTCAACTGGCGGTCCTGGCGACCAACTGCCGCGTGGCACAGTCCTCGGTCACATCCGACCTTGACGGGCAATTCCTTTGTCTTTTCTGTCATATATATCGATATAATTATATTATCACTTTTGTACGAGTAGAACGATCATCTGTAGTGCGAAGTCGAAAAACACGATCTTCGCATTGGCATTCTGTCCGATGTCACGGATGGCGAGATTGGCCAGATCGCTGATGGGCAGGATATTCTTCTCGTTGATGAAACGTGCAAAGTTCTTCGCAAACTCCTCCTCCCGCTGGGTCATGTAACACAGTTCCTCGTTCTGGAAGTTGTACATGAAATTCTCCCTCGTCATGCGAAGGAAGAAACTGAGCCATCGTTTCTGCTTCTCACGCCCCATACCGGCCATCTGCTCACTCCACTTGCGCAGGTCTTTGATCTTACGCAGGTATGCCAGTCGCATCAGCGTGATAAACATATCCAGGAACAGTTCGTTCTCAGCTCCTGCCTGCAGTGCTTCCAGAGCTTTTAGCCAGTCACCGTTAGCCAACCGACTGATGCGGAGGGCTGCCTCTTCGTCAATGCCTCTTTGCGTGATGAGTGCCTGACGGATATCCTCATTATCGGTCCTGCGGATGTCGATGCGCTGAACGCGACTACGGATGGTCTCCAGAAGCTTGTCTGGTTCCTCGCAGACCATAATGAATACGGTTTGCTGTGGTGGTTCCTCAATGAGCTTCAACAGCTTGTTGGCACATTCGATGTTCATGCGTTCTGGTAGCCAGATAACGCTCACCTTATAGCCGCCTTGACTGGACTTCAGACTCAGTTTGCGTACAAGATCGTCGCTCTCGCCGGCGGTGATGATTGCCTGCTGATTCTCGCCTCCCATAGCCTGCATCCATGCATCCATGGTGAAATAGGGGCTTTCCATGATCAACTCATGCCACTCTTTTGCGAAGTCGTCGCTTACGGGCTTGTGCTCGGTGCTCATCGAGGGCAGTTTGATGGTGGGGTATGTGAAGTGCAGATCGGGGTGCTCCAACTTTGCCAGCATCGCCTTGGTGCTGTCAGAGACCTGTTGCCCGTTGGCCGTCGGCCGTTCCAGCAGATAACAGGCAAAGGCTGTCGCCAACGCCAGTTTGCCGCTTCCTTGTGGACCGCAGAGCATCATGGCATGTGGCAGATGGCCTTCTTCAACCATCTGTATCAGTCGCTTCTGCGCCTCTTCCTGACCGATTACCTCACTGAATTTCATCAGGCTTATCGCTTGTTTAATTCCTTGACGACCTCACATACACTGTCTACTGCCGAGACGGTATAGAAATGTATGTTATGGATGCCGTGGTCATATAACTCTCTGCATTGTGCCGTGGTCCATTCAATGCCCAACTGTTTGGCATCCTCGTCAGTCTTACACTTCACAATCTCCCTGGCCAGTGGCTCGGGAATGTCACAGTGGAAGGTCTTGGGCACAACCGTTAGCTGACTGAGTTTAGCAAAGGGCTTGATACCGGGGATAATGGGAATGGTGATGCCCATGGCTCTGGCTTTCTCCACAAATGCGAAGAACTTGTCGTTATCGTAAAACAACTGGGTTACCGCGTATTGCGCACCCAGATCCTGTTTCTCTTTCAGATACTGCATGTCCATCTCCAGATTGGGCGCTTCTTCATGCTTCTCAGGATAGCAGGCAACGCCATAATCGAAGGGTTTCCCAGGATTCTTGATAGGTGTGCCGTCTGCGAAGAAACCCTCGTTGAAGCGCACGACCTGTTGTATGAGGTCTGTCGTATGGGCATGACCACCGGGGGTAACCACAAAACGACTGTCTTCCTTTGCCTTGTCGCCTCTTAACAACAGCAGATCACTGATGCCGAGGAATTGCAGGTCGAGCAGCTCGTATTCGATATCCTCGATGGTGGCACCGCTACAGATCACATGTGGTTGTACGGGGATCCCGTATTTCTGTTGTATGGCAGCCGCAATGGCCACTGTCCCTGGTCGACGACGAATGCGATGACGCTCGAACTGTCCGTTAGCCAGTTCTTTATATACAAACTCTGAGTGGTGTGTAGTGATATTGATATAGGCAGGATCAAATTCCCTTAGCTTATCAATGTCGGCAAACAACTTTCCCGTGCCTGTCCCTTTCAGGGGTGGAAGCACTTCAAAAGAAAAACGCCGAGTGTCTATATCTTGGTGGATAAATCCTGTTACGCTCATTGGTGGAAATGTCTATTTGTGTGCAAAGTTACGAAAAAACGAGAGAAATGCAAAAGAAAAACTTGTTTTCTTTTCATTTCCGAGTGCATGTAACTTCGCCATCTCTGATGGCAAGGTTGCTAAAAGTCGAGCGCAAAACAAAGAAACTTGTTTCTTTTTTTGCCGAGATGGAGTAACTTCGCGGTCGAAAGACCGCAGAGTTACGAAAAAAGGATAGTAAAACAAAGAAAAAGCTGTTGTTTCTGAATGTAAGTTCTTTAATTTTCGTACTTTTGCAATCGGTTTTATGAGTATAATACGATTTATTAAGAACTGGACCCTGCCTGTGGCGATAGCCGTCGGCTCGTTAGTCTATCTTATCTTTTACTGGGTTCCTCAACTCGATACGGTGGGTAGCACCATGGGACCTGTCATTGATACCGTCTTCCCCATGACGGTCTTCCTGACTTTGTTCTCAACTTTCTGTCGGGTGGATTTCCATCAGATGAAACCTCATCGTTGGCATGTCGGTGTGTTAGTGGCTCAGATGCTGCTTGTTGCCATCAACTGTTGGATCGTGTTCCTTGTCGATGCGGTTCCGGAGCAGAAGATCCTATGGGAGAGCGTGCTTACCTGTATCATTGGTCCGACGGCATCCGCATCACCGGTTGTGACGGGCAAATTAGGAGGCAATATCAATACGATGACGGCTTTTGTCGTTATCTCCTCACTGACTTCCGCTGTGATGATCCCTGCTGTGTTCCCGTTGTTAGAGCATACGGCTCATGTTGACTTCTGGAGCGCCTTTGCTATGATTCTTGAGAAAGTGGCGATCGTACTGGTTTTACCGCTTATCCTTGGTTGGCTGGTACAGCATTACGCCAAACGACTTTGTCAGTGGATTGTCTCGATACCGGATCTCTCATTCTATCTCTGGTCTGTCTCGTTATGTATGACGTCGGGCGTCACGGTTCGTAATATCGTCCATAGTCAGGCCACCCTGACGCTGCTTGTGATGATTGCCGTGCTCAGCCTGATACTCTGTTTTATACAGTTCCTGATAGGGCGTGGTATCGGTCGACATCTTGGTGAGGAGATCAACAGCGGACAGGCGCTCTTCCAGAAGAATACGGCCTTGAGTATATGGGTAGCCTATATGTATCTGAACCCCGTTGCTTCGGTCGGTGCCGGATGCTACGTATTATGGCAGAACATTATCAACTCTCTGGAGCTATGGGAGTATAGGAGAAAGAATCCGGAAAAATAAATACTCGCCAATCAGTCGTCTGCTGATTGGCGAGTATCATATCAAGATCTGTCAGAGATTTTATGTGTGCAGGTTCAGCACGAAACGGGTTCCTTTGGTGAACTCAGGATCGATATCAAGGTCTCCATTCATATTGATGGCCATCTGCTTACAGATCGGTAAGCCAAGACCGTCGCCGGTCGTGAGGTCTCTGATCTCACGGAAGGGCTTGAAGATCTCTTCTCGTTTCTCTTCTGGTATGCCCTGTCCTGTGTCCGACACCAGGAATTGGTGCACATGTGCACCACGCTTCTTGTAGTCCAGCCATATCTTTCCACCCTCTGGCGTATATTCAGCGGCATTGCTAAGAAGATGCAGTAGGATGTGGGATACGTATTCTTGATTGATCTTTGCACTCATGCTCGGCGCGTTCACTATCAGGGTGACTCCACTCTTTACCTTGTCGCGCACTTTGTCAGCCAGACTCTCACAGAACTGTTGGACCTGGGTGTCTTCCAGTTCCACCTCTCCTTCTGTATTCTCCAACTCCGATAGTGTCTGGATATGTTTGGAGAAGTCCAGCAATGCCTTTACTTCCGGAGCTCGACTGTCGAGCTTCTGGAGGGTCGGATCCAATTGGGCGGAGATGTTACTGATAAACTTAGCCTTCAGTGCGTTGTTCTCGTTTGCCTGACGGATGGTTTTCTTCTGCTTACGGGTCAAGGCGATGAAACGGAGGAGTACGACTGCACCTACAGCCAACGCCGCAGCCAGTGCGGCAGCCAGAATACAGAGTCCGATGATGATCAGTTGACGTGAGGTCAGCGAACTGTCTTTCTCTGAGATGGCGGCTTCGTTGTCGGCAATCTGTTTCTTTAGAGCCCCGATCTCGTCGGCATGCTTCAGGGCGTTGGCAGAGTCTTTCCAAGCGAGATAACTGCTATATGACTGTGCCACGAGATTGGCGTTGCCGGCTTTGCGCCCGTTAGCGATAAGTGTCTGGTAAACCTGATCAACCTTGTCGTACTCTTTCGAGGCGGTCAACTTGTCGGCCATCTCCTTAAAGACGGCATTACCCTGCGCATTCTGTCCGAAGGTGTAATAGTAGATGGCTTTATTATAGAGCAGGTCGTTCTTGACGCTCTCATCTCCTGTCGCATTGGCCAGGGTTTCCATGGCGTTAATCTGGTCGAGTGCGCTGGCGCTACGTCTCATCCTGATATACATCTCCAGACGCTCCTTGACGGTCAGATATTTCAGTGCTGCCTTCTTAGAGCCATCCTGTTCTTTTGACTGGATGGCTTGTTCGATACGCTGCAGCAAGTCGAAGGCTTCCTTGTAATAGTTCTCTTTGTAGTACAGGGCTGTCGCCTTTGTACCACACTCTACACCTTGTCTGATCTGTCCCTTGCCGGCATAATCTTCGAAGGCACGGATAAAATGAAAACGGGCACTGGCGATATCGCCTTTCTCATTGTCGGCCTCAGCGCGTTGCTGTAGGGCACTCTTCTGCACTTCCTGTGCACTGGCAACGGCACAGCAGAAAAGCAGACTCAGAAGTAAAGAAAAAAACTTAGTATTCATAGTGTAAGCTATTTAATCTTGTAAACACGGAAGGACATCTGTTGCAGTTGGTCGTTGAGTATGGTGTTCTTTTTGCCGGCCTCACACAGAATGGTGCCTTCTTGGGGGGTGATCAACTCGGGATTGTCAAGCGTATTCTCGTCGTCCATACCATCGTGGCATAAGGTGATGGTTCTGGCGGTATGTTCGCCCTTGAGACCCAGAAGGTTCAATGTGACAGGCTGTGTCTGCTTGGAGGTGTTGATCACTTTTACGATGATCTCACCGGTGTTCTTATCGAAGACACTGCTGGCGAAAAGACCGTCTTGTCCTTCCTGACCGGCCACAAACTGCTTGTCCATGGTCGTGGTCAACACATGGGTACCTTTGTTCGTCGCATACATCTGCTGGACGTAATAGCTGCACGACTTGAACATACGGGTGTTGTCGTACCAGATGAGATCGGGGCGCCATTGCCAGCCCTCTACATGTGCGAAGAGTGGGGCATAGGCCGTCATATAGACCACGTCGGCATTACGCTCCAGATCGGTCATGAAACCAGCCTCAAGGATCGAGGCCTCATAGTGGTTCCATTTCTTGCCTTTTCCATGGCAGGCATATTCTCCGGCAAAGACCTTCGGTCCTTTGCGGTCGTAGTTCTCGTAACGCAGACCGCCGCAGTTGTCGCCGTATCTGGCTTTGCCGGCTGCATTACCAAGAAACCAGTCTTCGTTACGGTAGAAATGCTCGTCGACGAGGTCGGCCTTCTGTTTCCTCATAGCCTCCCAACCTTTTTGGAACATCTTGCCTTCGGAGTCGGGACCGCTGGTGCCCACAATCTTGATATGGGGGTATTTGGCGCGGATGGCCGCAACGAAAGGTTCCAGACGTTGGTAATACATATCGTCCCATTGCTCATTGCCCACACCGATGTATTTCATGTTGAATGGTTCCGGGTGCCCCATCTCAGCACGCTTCTTTCCCCATTCTGAATCGACGGGTCCATTGGCGAACTCAATCAGGTCGAGACAGTCCTGGATGTAGGGCTGTAACTGATCCAAGGGAACATGGGCGCTCTCATCGTTCCAGTTCTGGAACTGACAGGCCATACCCACATTCAGCACGGGCAACGGTTCTGCTCCGATATCTTCTGAAAGCTGGAAGAACTCGAAAAAGCCCAGTCCGTAGCTTTGGAAATAGTCGGGATAGAATCGATAGGGGAACGTGTACTCCCAACGGTTTTCGTTCAGTGGACGGTTCTCTACCGGTCCGATGGTGTTCTTCCACTGATAGCGTGTGGCGAGGTCGACACCTTCCACGATGCAGCCGCCAGGGAAGCGCAGCAGCCCGGGCTTCTCGTCGGCAAGAGCCTTGGCAAGATCACGGCGCATGCCGTTCTTGCGGTTTTTGAAGGTGTTGACAGGGAAGAGTGATATATGCTCTAAGTCGACCGTCTCCTTACCGTCAAGGAAAATGCGCAGTTGTGCCTTCTGGATGGTACGGGGCGACTTCAGTACGATCTCATATTGTTTCCATGTGTTACCGTCGATGCTCAGTCTGGCTTCGGCGAACTCTTGATGTTCCTCCATGGTCGCACGGTCGATGAACTGTACCATAATCCGTGCACTGTCTTGTGGTGCCTTGGCCCAGACCGAGAAACGGTAGTCTTCGCCTTCGTGCAGACCGATACCGAAGAATCCGTCGTTGCTAAGACCTGAACGACGATCACCGTGACCGGGATGGCGTAATTCTATGTAGTGGGGACAGCGTTCGAAGGGACCGTCGTCCTTTATCTCAAAATTTCCGAAAGCCTCCCAGCCCATCAGCCTGTCGGGGAATTCAAAAGAACGGTTCTTGACGAGTTCGCCATACAGACCTCCGTCGGCGGCGTAGTTGATGTCTTCAAAAAAGAGTCCGTACATGGTCGGCTGTATGGGGGCTCCAAGTTTTTTAGTGTTGACGTCTATGACATGTATCTGTGCTGCTGCGGTCAGACTGATGGCCAACAGTGAGATTGTTGTTAATTTCTTCATTTCGTTTTCGATTAGTTGCTAGTGGCTACAAAATTACGTAAAAAACCTGATGTGCGAAAATTTTATCAAAAAAATAAGGTTAAAAGGCGATTTATTTTGGTGATTTCATCAAAAAGGCTTATTTTTGCAAACAATTGAAAGAAGAGGGGGAGAAGATAAACTTAAAACAAATAGATATGATTAATCAAAAAACAGAACAAGGTAGCAAGGCCTACCTTATTTCAATTGTGATGGTCGCCGTGTTGGGCGGTCTGTTGTTCGGATATGATACGGCGGTGATCTCTGGCGCCGAGAAGGGACTTCAGGCTTTCTTCATGGAATCAAAGGATTTCACCTATACAGACGGATGGCATGGCTTCACATCGGCTTCGGCACTCATCGGATGTATCATCGGTTCTGCCCTCTCTGGCTTCCTGGCTACTAACCTGGGACGTAAGAAGTCACTGATCGTCGCAGGCCTGTTATTCTTCATTTCCGCTTTGGGAAGCATGGAACCAGAGTTCTTGTTCTTCAAGCATGGAGAGCCTACCTACTCATTGCTTATTACCTTTAATATATATAGGGTGATCGGAGGTATCGGTGTCGGTCTGGCTTCGGCCATCTGTCCGATGTATATCGGTGAGGTCGCCCCCTCTAACATACGTGGTATGCTTGTCAGCTGGAACCAGTTCGCTATCATCTTCGGTCAGCTGGTGGTATACTTTGTGAACTTCTTCATCCTTGGCGATCATATCCAGCCGTTGGTAGAGGAGATGGGAAAGGGTCTCGCATCCATCAATCCCGCCGCTCAGTGGACCGTGACGACCGGCTGGCGCTATATGTTCGGTTCCGAGGCTGTTCCCGCCGGACTCTTCGCCCTGCTCATCTGCTTCGTGCCTGAGACACCGCGTTACCTCGTGAGCATCGGTCAGGACCAGAAGGCTGAGGGAATCCTGGCAAAGATCAACGGTACGGCTAAGGCTGCCCAGATCCTGCAGGACATCAAGGATACGATGGTCGTGAAGACCGAGAAGCTGATGACCTATGGTGCCATGTGTATCTTCATCGGTATCATGCTCAGCGTGTTCCAGCAGGCTGTCGGCATTAATGCTGTGCTCTATTATGCTCCGCGTATCTTCGGCGATATGGGTATGGAGAACCCGATGGTTATCACCGTGTTCATGGGTGTTATCAACATCCTGTTTACGCTTGTCGCCATCTTCACCGTTGAGAAGCTGGGTCGTAAGCCGCTGCTCATCTGTGGCTCGTTAGGTATGGCTCTTGGTGCCTTCGGTGTTGCGGTGACGTTTGGTCACGCAGGACTGGAGTTGGTAACTGCCGCCTCACTGCTTATCTACTCGGCATCGTTTATGTTCTCATGGGGCCCCATTACCTGGGTGCTTATCGCAGAGATCTTCCCCAATACCATTCGTGGCGCTGCGGTGGCCATTGCCGTCGCTTTCCAGTGGATCTTCAATTTCATCGTCAGCTCGACGTTCGTTCCGATGTTCAATATGCATCTGACGGCAGGTGATGACTTCGGCCACTGGTTCACCTATGGTTTGTATGGCATTATCTGTGTGATCGCCGCCCTGTTCGTATGGCGTCTTGTTCCTGAGACAAAGGGAAAGACCTTGGAGGATATGAGCAAGTTGTGGAAGAAAAACTAATCAAAGCAAAACCATATGAAGAGAATATTAGTAGCAGAAGACAATGACAGCAACTTCATCCTGATGTCGTACATCTTGAAGAAGGACTATCAGTATGAAAGGGCCAAGAATGGTCAGGAGGCTGTTGACATGATCGAGGCAGGTGGTTTCGATATCGTGCTGATGGATGTGAAGATGCCTTTGATGGACGGTCTGGAGGCCACGAAGATCATCAAGGAGAAGCATCCTGATCTCCCGATCATCGCCTTGACGGCTAATGCTTTCGATAGCGACCGTCAGTTGGCCTTGTCAGCAGGATGTGATGATTTCCTCTCAAAGCCTGTCAGCGGAGAGGTCTGTCTGAAGACTATTAAGAAGTATCTGAAGGAATAAGGAACGGGCCTCTGTTAGGCCAGTTCCAATCCGAATGCCTGCCGTAGTTTCTCTACGGCAGGATTTTCTTTGCTCATCAGCTCGAACTGCTCACGACGGGTGAGCACCTTTACATGCTCAGGACGCTCGGCAACGAGGATGGTCAGGGTGATCTGACTGTTATGCAGATTATCCGCCAGTGTTCTGACAATCCTATTCTTGAATTGCTCCATCTCGTCCTTGATGAGATCATTGTCAACGGTGACGGTTACCTGAGACGTGTCGGAGACGACAGGTGTCATGTTCTTCATGCGTGTGGCAATGCTGCTGTATTTCTGAGGCATGCGATTGCACATAGACATCCATTGCAGTTCCAGGTCTTCCTGAGAGAAGACGGCATCTGTCTCTTGCTTGATGGTCGTGTTAACGGTTCCAGGGATGATATTCATCTTCGTCGGCTTACCTTGCTGACGAAGGTTTCTCCATGAATAACCGAGCCCTTTCAGGGAGATGCCTGGCTTTACGGGGTTAGCGGCATTCTTGGGTTGCTCGGACTTTTCCGAGACTTGGGAGACAACAGTCTGGGGAGACACGACAGGCTCAGCCGCAGCCACCTGCGGAGCTGCTGCCTTGGACTGAGACTGTCGTATCAGGTTCTTAAACAGGGTTTTTAATCTTCTGGGGCGGCGCCCCGCGCTGGCACCGTCGTCATCCGACTGTGTGATCTGGGCGATCTCTATGAGTGTCAGTTCCACCAGCAACCGCTTGTTAGACGACTGGCGGTAGTTGATGTCGCACTGGTTCATCAGTCGGAGTGCCTGGTAGAGGAACGGTGTCTCGCATCGTTTGGCCTGCTCCTGATAGCGCTGGCGCTGCTGGTCGCTGACCTCCAGTAATGAGAGCGTCTGTGGATCCTTGGCCATCAGCACATTACGCACGTGCTTGGCGAGGCCCTGGATGAGCAGACCACCGTCAAAGCCTTTGTTGATCACACTGTTGAGCAGTATCATGATATCGCCGACCTTGTTCTCGATGCTCAGGTCTATGATCTTGAAATAGTTCTCCGAGTCGAGCACGTTCAGGTCTTCGATCACCTTATCATAGGTAATGTTACCCTGACAGAAAGAGGCGGCCTGGTCGAAGATCGACAGGGCGTCGCGCATACCACCGTCGGCCTTCTCTGCAATGACGGCCAGGGCCTGTTCCTCGTAGGTGATACCTTCTTTCTCGGCAACATGCTTCAGGTGGTCGACAGTGTTCCTGATGGTCATCCGCTCAAAGTCGTATATTTGACAACGACTGAGGATGGTTGGCAGAATCTTATGCTTCTCGGTCGTCGCAAGGATGAAGATGACGTGTGCGGGCGGCTCTTCAAGGGTTTTCAGAAAAGCGTTGAAGGCTGCTGTGGAGAGCATATGTACCTCGTCAATGATGAACACCTTGTAACGGCCCAGTTGCGGTGGGATCCGGGTCTGTTCCATGAGCGTCTTGATGTGCTCCACGGAGTTGTTACTGGCAGCGTCGAGCTCAAAGATGTTCAGTGAGCGTTGCTCGTTGAACGACTGACAGCTCTCACATTCATTACATGCCTCTCCCTCAGCTGTCGGGTTCTGGCAGTTGATGGCCTTGGCGAAGATACGGGCGCAGGTGGTCTTACCCACGCCTCGTGGTCCGCAGAACAGATAGGCGTGTGCCAACTTCCCGCTCTTGATGGCATTCTTGAGCGTCGTTGTCAGGGCGGCTTGCCCGACAACCGCGTCGAAGGTCATCGGGCGGTATTTCCTGGCAGAAACGATATATTCCATGAATTGCAGATTTAATTTCCCTGCAAAGTTACATAAAAACGAGCGCAGAACAAAATAAGTTCACTTATTTTTTATGCCGAGTGCATGTAACTTCGCGACTTTTGTCGCAAAGTTGCATAAAAATGAGCGCAGAACAAAATAAGTTCACTTATTTCTTATGCCTTTTCTCTCATTTTTATTTGTATCTTTGCACACAAAAGCATGCGAGAATATGGAGATGAATAAGACAAAGCGATGGATGATCGCCGCCATCCTGACAATCTGCGGCATGACGATGGTGTCCTGCTTTTCGGACACGAAGAAAAGTACGACGGTCAGCGCGACTGACGATGCCAGTCAGTTTGTGACAATTACGGATGTGGTACCCGATGCCATTCTGGAGATACGTTATTTTGGAACGTACAACTTTGTGGGTACCCGTATCGATGGCTATGACGAACCGATAGCACTGCTCACCAAGCAGGCTGCTGACAGTCTGAAGGCTGTGAGTGATGACGTTATGAAACTAGGGTATCGACTGAAGATCTACGATGCCTACCGCCCGCAGAAGGGTGTAGACCACTTCGTGCGCTGGGCCGAGGACATCGCCGACACACTGATGAAGCCCTACTTCTATCCCGACCTCGACAAGAGCGTACTCTTTCCTCAAGACTACATCTGTCTGAAGAGTGGTCATACCCGTGGCTCTACCCTCGACCTGACGCTCTTCGACATGAATACGGAGAAAGAAATCGATATGGGCGGCACCTTCGACTGGTTCGGTCCTGAGAGTCATCCCGACTTCTGCGGCAATCCTGAGACGGGCGAATACACAGGCGACAATTCGAAGAGTCCTGCCAATCCGAAACGCAGCATCACAGAGCAGCAGTTCAGAAACCGCATGATCCTACGTCAAGCCATGCTCCGTCACGGCTTCAAGCCTTTCGACACCGAGTGGTGGCACTTTACCCTGAAGGACGAGCCTTTCCCCGATACCTATTTCACTTTCCCCATCAAACCCCATCCGTCACTATGATGTTTGGGGCTGAATCGTGCGTGTTATGCCGTCGTGGTGCTTTTTATTCCTCGGCTGCTTCCTTGATTATTGCCAGTAATTTTACACGTTTCTCCTCGCTCGTGCCATGAACGGCATAGCGGACAATGCCCTGCTTATCGACAACGATGGTCAAAGGGAACCCCTCGGTACCAATCCACGACATCATATCTTTGGCCTTAACCAAGTGTGTCCATGTAAAGTGGTGCTTGTCGGTTATATTCTTGACTGTCTCGGCATCGTGATAGGTGGCAGAGAAAAACATCACTTCGGGCAACAGCTCCTTCCATGTTGAGAGCTCAGGCATCTCAGCACGGCAAGGGCCACAGCCGGAGTACCACAGGTTGAGCACCATAACGCGGCCTCGAACGTTGTCGTTCGTCCATGTGCGCCCCTCTATATCCTTCTCGTTGAACTGCGGGAACGGCTCACCAGCCTTAGGCGAATAGAAAGTACCGTCGGTCTTGACACCTTCCTGTGTCAGTTCCAGCATCGTCAGTATCATGTTAAGCCCGTCGAGGAACTGGTCGGCGTTGTGAACCTCTTCACGTGGGATGGCCTGTTGGATAAGGGACTTTGGCAGCGTGGCTTCGACGTTGATGACAGTAATACTGTTGCCTTCCTTGTCTTTCAACCGCATGACAGATTTCAGACCGTCTGGCAGTTCAGGAAATTCACGGAAGAAATAGCCATTGGATAGATACTTGGGGATAATCGTATCTCTTCTTTCTTCTTGTGCCGTCGCCCCGAGTGACGCGAAAGCTACGAGGGCTAGGATGACTAATCTTAGTTGTTTCATTTGAAATAATGATATGTGAGATAAATAACTACTGTTTTTTTCAATGCCTTCATCGCTCTTCTCTCGCTCAATCGGTGCCTAGAAACAGTTTCTCGAGTCGAGGATTTGGACTTCCTTCATAATAACGGTTCTTGTCGAAGGCAAATGATACGGAGTCAACATAATCATAGCCACATATGAAAGAGGCGACATCTACTCCAAGCATTAATGAGTCGCGATAATACACGCGGCTTCCGTCATAGGAATAATTGAAATCTTTATTATTGTTTGACACATAATTCTCTGACACATAGTGTATCGGGAAGACCTTGAATGTCTGCGGATTGGCCTCAGGCAAAAGGCGGTTTTCATAGTAAACGCAGTTCTTGTCTGCATACCAGTCGCGATAACGTTCTACCCTGTGGATGGTTGCGAAATCAGTACCATCAGGCATGTCCATCAGTTCAGGATTATATACCGTCTTACCGTCGGTGTGGAATGTTTCATACAGGTCGTTTCCCATATTCCTGTGCTTCAAAGCATCAAGGTTTCGTATTGTTGTTCCACGAGCTTCATAATAGACACGATTCTTATCTTGTCCATAGTGATTCCCATCTTTCAGTATAGCAAAAGTCTTTGGGTCAGCCCCTTCTACTATCTTGTTCTTGTAATAGACATATTTCGCATCGGCTGCATAAAAATAATTCAACGCACGGAAAGAGCGGTAATCGCCAATAGGTACTATGTCTTTTCCTATTTCGGCTTCCAGTCCAATGTAATAGACATTCTGACGGTCCACAGCCCAATTGCCATCTATCCTTTTGAAACTGCCCATATCTGAAACGTGAAGAGGATGGCTATGGCTATAATAATCGTGGTCGTCGTGAGCAAGATCGATAGAAATATCAAGAGAGTTGTTTTTCTCTGGTGCTACAAAAGTCTGTGGATTGGCACCCTCGATAATCTCTTCTCTATACCAAACATGCCGACTATCAGCAGAATACTCTTCGTTTATAGCGCGGAAAGTTTTTGGATCCGCATCTTCCAGAATCTCATTATAAAAGTATACATGATTGATGTCTTTTGCGAATGATTCGTTTAAGCGTTCGAAAGTCGCAGAATCATATCCTTCGGGTTTCTTTGCTGTGTATTCGCTTGAGGCTAATTCCACAAACGAGAAGAGTATCATCACAGGAATCAAAGGGCATAAATAGAAAAGCCAAGTTGCCCGCAGGCGTTTTGACAATCGGAACCATAATCCTATTAATGGCAACAAATATAGGGGATAAAGCCAAATGGTCAGCACCACACCCCATCGGCAGATTCCGTCAATAAATGTCCGGATTGGAGCGTCAAAGATGAAAACGGAAGCGAAGAGAAAGATGGGCCATATCAATAATGACAGAACCATGAGCCAGAAAAAAACTTTCTGAGGAACCGTCGGCTGATCTCCTAATATATGTGCAACGAATCCTTTTTTGTTAGAACCTTTTGTTGTTTCTTGTGCCATAAAATATTACATTAGGTCATCCGCTTTGTTGTCACCAAGATGTACCCCTCTTACTCCTGTTATGCTCAAAGAGGGTCCCCAAAAGGTTCCCATAAAGCAGTAGTTGCCAAAGGGATCTTGAATGATATAGAAGAAAGGATGGTCGGCATAAAAGTATGCCTCTGTTGGATGCGAGATTGAGCTCAAAGTGGCGAATGAGGTGGACGTTAGGGCTCCTGCTCGCGTTCCATCTTCATCCAATATGACTTTGGTACTTTGTAAGATTTCTGTTATATTCATCGGGCTTGATTGAATGCGAGTCAATTCAGAATTATCACTAAACATCTTGCTGATACCCAACGATGCAAGAAATTTGTTTGCCTTGAAAGTATAGTCTACCCTAAATTTTGGGATTTTTGTATATACGCGATCATACGACTTCAAGCAAGACATAGCATATCGGATTTTACTCCCGTTAAGAGATTGCAGCAAAGCTCTAAGTCCGTCAACCTTATCAGGAAGCATTATGTAAAGCTTATAGCCTCCGACGTAGGGTATGTTCAGCACGGAAAAGTCGTCGAGTTTTGCATAACTGAAAGTTCTCTCACATTCCGTCTTGTTCATCATATCTACCTTTGAACTGGTTCCACCATAAAATGGTTCTTCTTTCGTATCTTCTTTATCAAACTCTTGAATCCATCTTCCATTGAAATAGTTAGCCACCAATAAAATTGCTGACTCATCGTCAATCTCTTTGACATGAAGGTCGTTAAGTAATCCTCCTGTCCGTGCGGAACACCATTTGTCGATTCTCTGTTGCATGTCACCATCTATTTTGCCTTTGATGACACCAGCAAAATAGTCATATTCCAAAACCTCCTGAAAAGATTTGTTGATGTCTACGCTCTCTCCTGCATGGAATAGAGTGGCAGTTCTCATATATGATGTGGGACCAAGGAAATCGTTTTCCGTCACTTTTGCTTGACCAATCATAAATCTGCGACAGAGTTTGTTAATACGCTCCACGTCGGTTGGGGCTACGTTAAGGGCATTGCAGATTTCCTGTTGAGTTTGGCCTGTTGCACCATTATTGATGATGTTTAATGAATACAGCATGCCAATAGTGGAAACGAAAATATTAGATTCCTCCCTTTCATCAGCAATCTTCTTGAAAAGATTGACAGCAAATTCATTGCTGTTACGAACCATTATCTTTTGTTCATCACTCAGTCTGTAGTCCTCTTCTGTCATTGCCGCAATCTTTAACAGATTCTTTTTCGAAGAGCCTTTGCACCCAGCAAACACACAAGCGGAAATATAGAGTATAAACAAAACCTCTATCACCCGATAAGAATACCCAAGTATCGTTCTGATTTTCATTTCTTTTATCAATTGACGTTTCTTGTGCAAAGATATGTATTTTATTTTTAAACTAACAAACATATTAGTATTTATGTAGCAAAAAAAGATAAAACCTTTTTGCATTTCACTCTTTTTTATGTACCTTTGCCATCAAAATAGTAGGAGAATGAAAGTATTGGGTCGTATAAAGACTTTCCTGTTACGTCTCTGGCGGTCGCAGTTCCTGAAATATTCGGTGGTGTGTATCGCTGGTGTGCTGATCGTTGGCTTCCTTGACGAGAACAGCGTCTGGAGTCACATCAAGAATCTCCAGCGTATCGACGAACTGACGGAGGAGACGGAGAGGTACAATGCTGACTTCCAGCGCGATCAGGCGCAGATCCGGGAGTTGGAGACCAATCCTAAGGCGATGGAGAAGATCGCCCGTGAGCGTTATTTCATGAAAGCCGACGACGAGGATATCTTTGTATTGAGCGATGACGATCGTGCTCCTAAATCCATTGTTGATCATGAGGAAACTGAGTAATATACTGAATGCGGTGTTCCTGTTGGGCGCCGTGTTGATGGTGATTGGTGCCGGCACCAGTCTGTTGGCATGGAAGAGTGCACCATACATATATGCGGTAGGAGCCATCTGTTTTACGTCCATGCAGATGCTGCAGCGCTATGAGGGGAACAATCTGGTGATCCGTCGTCTGCGTCGGATGATGCTTATCAGCGATTTCCTGTTCCTGCTTTCTGCCCTTCTGATGTTCGCTAACATCGCGAATTTCTTCGGTCTGAGTCAGATCGTCTATGCCCAGTATGTTTATAACAAGTGGGTCATCACGCTTCTGATTGCAGCCATCCTGCAGCTGTATTCTATGCACAGAATAGACCAAGAGCTGGCTAAAGAGGCAAAAAAACTATAAAAGATTGCGCATTTGTTTTAAAATGCGCAAATTTTTTTTTCTACTTCAATATATCGTTGTACATTTGCGCCACGAAATAAATATTTATGAGCAAGATTCTATATGCATTCGTCGTCATAGTTGCGTTCGCATCCTGTGCTGAGTCCTATTCTATCCAGGGTTCCTCCTCTGTATCGTCTCTCGATGGCAGTAAGCTTTATCTGAAGACGGTGAAGGATCAGGAGTTGAAGAATATGGATTCGTGCGATGTCGTGCATGGCAAGTTCCATTTCTCTGGTCTTCTGGATACAGTCAAGTTAGCCAATCTGTATATGGATGACGAACCGCTGATGATGCCGGTAGTCATCGAGAAAGGCGAGATCGAGATCCGTATTGATAATACCAGTCGGGTGGTCAGTGGTACACCTCTGAACGATAAGCTGTATGAGTTTATCCACCGTCACGATCAGTTGGGCAGTGAGATGAACGAGCTTTCTCATAAGCAGAGTCAGATGTTACTCGATGGCGTCGACGAGGAGGTCATCAACCGTCAGCTCTCTGTCGAGGCAGCCCGCCTGTCACAACAGGAGGACAGTCTGGTGACGAATTTCATTGTAGAGAACTTTGACAATATATTGGGTCCTGGAGTCTTCATGATGATGACCAGCAGCTATGCTTATCCTGTGCTGACCCCACAGATCGAGGATATCATGAGCAAGGCCACGAAGAAATTCAAGGACGACCCATACGTGAAGCAGTATTACCAGACGGCGAACGAGATACAGGCCCGTCAGAACGGTCTGGTAGAGGATGCTGCTACTTCTCAGGCACCGGCGTCGCAGACGCCCCCGCAGACTCCCGACTCATTGCAGATGCCGTCTATCAATCTGCCTCAGAAATGAAGATACTCATACACGGGGGAACCCTCGTCAACGAGGGGAAGATATTCGAAGGCTCCCTAATCATAGAGGATGAGCGGATAGCCCGTGTTGTTCAAGGACATACAACTCCCGAAGCATCGTACGACGACGTGATCGATGCTTCGGGATGTTTCGTTATACCCGGCGTGATCGACGATCATGTCCATTTCCGTGAGCCGGGACTCACGGCCAAGGCCGATATCGACACCGAGAGTCGGGCGGCAGCAGCGGGTGGGGTGACCACCTATTTCGATATGCCGAACACGGTTCCGCAGACCACCACGCTGGAGACCCTGGAGGAGAAGTTCGCGTTGGCAGCCGAGAAGAGTCATGTGAACTACTCGTTCTTCTTTGGGGCGACCAACGATAATGTGGCGCTCTTCGACCGTCTCGACCCGACCCGTATTCCTGGCATCAAACTCTTTATGGGCAGTTCGACGGGTAACATGCTTGTTGACCGTCGGGATGCGTTAGACCGTATCTTCGCGTCGGCAGCACTTCCTGTCATGACGCATTGTGAGGATACAGAGATGATCAACCGGAATATGGCACAGGCGATCGACCGGTATGGCGATGACCCGAAGGTGACCCATCACCCGGAGATCCGTAGTGAGGAGGCCTGTTATGAGAGTACCCGTCTGGCTGTAGAACTGGCCCGGAAACATCATACCCGTCTTCATGTCGCTCATGTGACGACGGCTAAAGAACTGTCGCTGTTCGAACCGTGGACGGTGACCTCCGCCCGATGCCCGCAGATCACCGCCGAGGCCACGGTCTCGCATCTGTATTTCTGCGACAGAGACTATGTCTCTCTTGGAACACGTATCAAGTGTAACCCGGCCGTGAAGACCCAGCGTGACCGTGATGCCTTACGCGACGCGTTGAGCGATGGACGTATCGCCGTCATCGGCACAGACCATGCGCCTCATCTGCTTTCGCAGAAGGAGGGCGGCTGCGTGAAGGCGGCTAGTGGCATGCCCATGATCCAGTTCTCGTTGGTCACCATGTTAGAACTGGTGGATCAGGGGATACTCAGTATCGGACGACTGGTCGAACTGATGTGCCATCGTCCCGCACGTCTCTTCGATGTGCAGCGCAGGGGCTTCCTGCGCGAGGGCTATCAGGCAGATATCGTCCTGGTCCGTCCGAACACCGGTTGGACGGTGATGAAAGAGCATATCCAGAGCAAGTGCGGTTGGAGTCCGATGGAAGGTCACATGTATCTGTGGCGTGTCGAACAGACCCTGTGCAACGGACATACCGTCTACCGACAGGGGCAGGTGGATACGGATTATATCGGACAACCCGTTGTGTTCTCCGGGGAGCGAGGTGACAATGTCGTTGACAGATGAGACTGGTTTACGATATCTCTGAGTTGACGCCTTATGTCAACTGGCCTTATTTCTTCTTTGCCTGGCAGGTGAAGGATCCCACCGAGAAGGCTCGCTTGCAGCGGGAGGCAGAGACCTGCCTCACCGATCTGGAGGGCCGTTATCATATGTATGCCCTGTTCGAGATTCTCGAGGCCAACGGCGATGGCGATGACATCGTCGTCGGGCGTTCCCGGATCCCTTTGCTGCGCCAACAGCGGCCGACGTCTGTCGGACAACCTAATCTCTGTCTGGCTGATTTCCTCCGTCCGCTTTCCTCCGGTGTGAAAGACCGTATCGGGGTCTTTGCCACGTCTGTGGATATCGGTCTGGAGACCGATTTCGATGACGACCCCTATCAGAAGATGATGGTGCAGCTCCTGGCCGATCGTCTGGCCGAGGCGGCCGCCGAGCGCATGCATGAGCAGGTGAGGAAGACGTATTGGGGCTATGCCAAGGACGAGTGCCTGACGATTGCGGAGATGCAGATAGAGAGGTTCCAGGGCATCCGTCCGGCTGTCGGTTATCCGTCCTTGCCGGATACCAGTCTGAACTTCATGCTCGACGAGCTGTTGGATATGAAACGGATCGGGATACGTCTGACCGAGAGTGGGGCCATGAAGCCCCATGCCAGTGTCAGCGGTTTCATGTTCTCTCATCCCCAGGCCCGCTATTTCAATCTGGGAAAGATCGGCGAAGACCAGCTCCGCGACTATGCCTTCCGCCGTGGTCTTCCCGTTGAGGTGGTCCGTAAGTTCCTCGTGGCCAACCTTTAGCGACGTCCTTTCTTCAGTGTGATGACGACGATCTCACCCGGTGCACCGAAACGGAAGGGGATGAGACCGCCCAGACCGGCTGTCACAAACAGCGACTGCCGTCCTTCCTGGTACCAGCCGTTGACCTCTTTCCCTGTTAACGACAGTGGGCACCAACCGAACAGTTTCAGTTGCATGGCGTGGGTATGACCGCTGAGGGTCAACTGTGCCCGACCGTCGGGCACGATCTTCCGTCGCCAGGCCGAGGGGTCGTGCTCAAGCATGACGACAAACGTGCCGTCGGCGACTCCTTCCAGCGACCGACCGATATCCCCTTTCTGAGGAAAGCGCTTCCCGTCGCCGTCGTTCTCCATGCCGGCTATCGTGATCCGGTCGTTGCCACGTGCGATGGTGCGGCTCTCGTTCAGCAGCAGCGTCCATCCCATCTGCTGTTCCAGACTCCTTGTCTCACGGCAGTTGGCCACCTTCGTCACCTCGTCGCACGCCAGGTATTCGGCGTAGTCGTGGTTGCCCAGCACGGAGAAGACACCGTCTTTGGCCTTCAAGGTACTGAGGATATCCAGATGCTGGTAAAGTTCCTGAGGGTGAATGTTCTGCAGGTCGCCGACGAAGACGATCATGTCGGGCCGTTGGGCGTTGATGCTGTCGATGGCCTGTCTGAGGATCCACTGGTTGTTCTTGGTGTAGGTCCCCACATGGGCGTCGGAGAACAGCACCAGTCGGTACCCGTCAAAGGCCGCCGGCAGGTCCGGCGCGACGAACACGGTACGGTTCACCTCCAGTTGACCGAAGCCGACGAGACTGCCATAGACAACCACGAACCAGATGACCGGGGTGCAGAGCGCACCGATCAGGTTACCGATATTGATACGCCGGTGCAGCAGTCTGCACACGGCGAGTCCCGTCATGGAGCACAACACATACACCAGCTTCGGGATAGCGATAAGTCCCAGCAGCAGGAGATAGATGTAGACGACGACAGGCGGGTCGGGGATAAAGTTCTTTTCGTAGGTCAGCACCAGTGTGTAACCCACCAGTACGACGGTGGGCAACCAGCGCAGTAGGCGTTGCCACACGGTGTGTCTGCGACGCCAGTAATGGATGTCCAGATAAAGATCCGGAACGATGATCAGCAGCAGAAAGAGATACGGCGCTCGTGCAATCATGAAGGCGATTACTGGTCAGGGTTTTCCACGTATCCCTGGTATTCAGGCACCAGCGCCGACATCACGGAGTCGTAAGCCTGTCGCAGGGTGGCATTGACATTGTCCGGTCCTTTGCCCACAGGATAGATGGCCTGATGGATGGTCAGACACAGCGGGTGCCATTTGATCCATTTGCCGTCGCGCATCCGCGGCAGGATGTTAAAAGAGCCGTTGATGGTCAGCGGAACGACGGGCAACTGCAGCTCGTCGGCCAGGGCGAAGGCCCCTTTCCTGAACAAACCCATATGACCGGTGAAGGTGCGCGATCCCTCTGGGAAGACCACCACACTGTAGCCCTCTTGCAGAATCTCGCGGGCGTCCTCATAGGTCTTCCTCACCTTACTCGGTCCTCGTTTGTCCACGAATATCTGGTGAGATTTCTGACAGGCAAAGCCCACGAAAGGCATCTTCTTCAACTGGTGCTTCATCATCCATTTGAAGTTACGCCCCAGATGACCGTAGATCAGGAAGATGTCGAACGATCCCTGGTGGTTAGCCACGAACACATAGCTCTGGTCTTTCTCCAGATGCTCGCGCCCCTCCACCTTGACAGGTATCAGCAGCACCTTCAGGATGAGCTTCGCCCACCAGCGTCCGGGGTAGTAGCCCCAGAAATGACCGTCGCCGATGGTGGTGCCGACAGCGACTGTCAGGGCGGTGATGATCGTCAGGATCACCACGATAGGCAGACCGATCAGTAACTGATAAATCCTATATAGAAAGGTCATCATATGGTTCAGTTTTCAATGGGTTTGGGGTATTTCCGTGTCCATCCGTCCCAGCGAAGCTTCATCACACCCAGGAACGCCTCCCCGAAGATGCCACCCGACATCTTACTGGTGCCCTCCTGACGGTTGACGAAGATCACCGACACCTCCTTGATCTTGAAGCCGATCTTGTAGGCCGTGTACTTCATCTCAATCTGGAACGCATACCCCTTGAAGCGTATCTTGTCGAGCTCGATGGTCTGCAGCACCCGTCGCTTGTAGCACACGAAGCCGGCGGTGGTGTCGTGAACCAGGAAGCCAGTGACGATCCGCACGTATTTCGATGCGAAGTAGCTCATCAGCACCCTGCCAATGGGCCAGTTCACCACGTTGACACCCGTCACATAGCGTGAGCCGATGGCCATGTCGTTACCCTCGTCATGACAGGCCGCGTAGAGTCGGGGCAGGTCGTTCGGGTCATGACTGAAGTCGGCATCCATCTCGAAGATATAATCATAGTCGTGTTCCAGAGCCCACTTGAATCCGGTGATATAGGCGGTGCCGAGTCCTTGCTTCCCGCTCCGTTCCAGCAGGAAGAGCCGGGAGGCGAACTCCGTGGCCATGAGACCTCTGACAATGGCTGCCGTTCCGTCGGGCGAACCGTCGTCGATCACAAGAATATGGAAACATTTGTCAAGGGCAAATACGGCGCGGATGATCTTCTCAATGTTCTCCTTCTCGTTGTAGGTTGGTATGATGACTATGCTGTCGCTTTCGTACATCGTTTTAATGGTTTGGTGCTGCAAAGATACGAATTAAATTAGAATAAAGCACAACGAGTCGTGTTTTTTTGCGCTTGTCCTTCTTTTTTTCTTAATTCTTAACGCTTAATTCTTATTTTCTCCGTACCTTTGCAGTCGGTTCTGATGAGCATACAGGAATTAGAAAGTGTCTATGCCCGTTTGCCGCAGGTGTCGGCGATGGCAGATCTGTTAGGAAAATCTTCGGTCAAGACGATTTTCCTCGAGGGTCTGTTGGGCTCCTCGTCATCCATGTTCTTCGGTTGTCTGGCACCGAGAGCCAAGGCCCCGTTGCTTTTCATCCTCCAGGATGCCGAGGAAGCCGGTTATTTCTACCACGACCTCACCCAGTTGTTAGGCAACCGCGACGTGCTGTTCTTCCCCTCCAGTTACCGCCGTTCCATCAAGTACGCCCAGCGCGATGCAGCCAGTGAGATCCTCCGCACGGAGGTGCTGGCGCGCCTCTCTGCCGATCATCAGGCGTCGGCCGCCCTGTATATCGTGACCTATCCGGAGGCGTTGGCCGAGATGGTGGTGTCCAAGCAGACCCTCGACACCCGGACCCTTGTGCTGGAGAAAGACCAGACCATCGCCGTGTCAGAGATCGAGCAGACCCTTCGCGGCTTCGGCTTCAAGGAGGTCGACTACGTCTACGAGCCGGGTCAGTTCGCCCTTCGCGGTTCCATCCTCGACGTCTATTCCTATAGCTGTGAGTACCCCTACCGTATCGACTTCTTCGGCGACGATATCGACTCCATCCGTACCTTCGAGGTCGAGGACCAGCTGTCGAAAGACCGTCGCGACCGGATCGAGATCGTGCCCGAGTTGGCCGTCTCCACCGAGAACAAGGAGCCCTTCCTCTCGTTCGTGCCCAAGCAGGTGGTGCTGGTGGTCAAGGACTACCTCTATGTGCGCGATGCCATCGACCGTGCCTATCAGGAAGGTTTCTCCTCACAGGCCCGACTGGAGCAGTTGGAGGCCGCCACTGAGATGGAGCAGCGCGATATCGAGCTCCAGTTCCGCAAGGAGTCGCAGCTCATCACAGGCGCCCAGTTCATGACCGATGCCGAGACGTTCCGTCGGGTAGAGTTCGGTCATCGCCCCTCGTCCCAGCCCCAGGCCACGGTGCGTTTCAATATCACCACCCAACCGCTGTTCCATAAGAACTTCGAGCTGCTGACAAAGGCGTTCGACGACTATCTCCTGCAGGGCTATCAGATCTTCGTCCTGGCCGACAGTCAGAAGCAGAACGAGCGCCTGAAGGAGATCCTGACCACCCTCGACCCCTCCAAGGGCGGTGAGCAGTCGGCCGCAGTGTTCACCCCTGTGGACAAGACCCTCCACGAAGGCTTCGTCGACGACGACCTGCGCGTGTGTGTCTTCACCGACCACCAGATCTTCGACCGTTTCCATAAGTACAGTCTGAAGAGCGACAAGGCCCGGAGCGGTAAGATGGCGCTCACGCTGAAGGAGATCCAGCAGTTCGAGATCGGCGACTATGTCGTGCATGTCGATCACGGTGTCGGAAAGTTCGGCGGTCTGGTGCGCATGCCCCAGGGCGACGGTTATCAGGAGATGATCAAGATCCTCTACCAGCGAGGCGACAGCATCTACGTGTCTATCCACTCCCTCTATAAGGTGGCGAAGTACAAGTCACAGGACAATGGCGAGGCGCCCCGTCTCTCCACCTTAGGCACCGGTCAGTGGGAGCGCCTGAAGGAACGCACCAAGAAACATATCAAGGATATCGCCCGCGACCTCATCAAGCTCTACGCCAAGCGCCGCCGTGAGAAAGGCTTTGCCTTCAGTCACGACACCTATATGCAGCACGAGCTCGAGGCCAGCTTCCTCTACGAGGATACGCCCGACCAGTTGAAGGCCACCCAGGATGTGAAGGCCGACATGGAGCGCGCCCGTCCGATGGACCGCCTCGTCTGTGGCGATGTGGGCTTCGGCAAGACCGAGGTGGCCGTGCGTGCCGCCTTCAAGGCCGCCACCGACGGTAAGCAGGTGGCTGTGCTCGTGCCGACCACCGTACTGGCCTACCAGCATTTCCGCACCTTCGCCGGTCGTCTGAAAGACATGCCCGTGCGGGTCGACTACCTCACCCGGGCCCGGACCACCAAGCAGACTACGGCCCTGCTCAAGGACCTCGCCGACGGTAAGATCGATATCATCATCGGCACCCAGAAGCTCATCGGCAAGAGCGTCGCGTTCAAGGACCTCGGTCTGCTCATCATCGACGAGGAGCAGAAGTTCGGTGTCTCCACCAAGGAGAAGCTGCGCCAGATGAAGTCCAGTGTCGACACCCTCACGATGTCGGCCACGCCCATCCCCCGCACCCTGCAGTTCTCGCTGGTGGGTGCCCGCGACCTGAGTGTCATCCAGACGCCGCCGCCCAACCGTTACCCCATCCAGACCGAGATCCACACCTTCGGTGCCGAGATCATCACCGACGCCATCAACTTCGAGATGTCGCGCAACGGTCAGGTCTATTTCGTCAACAACCGCATCTCCGACCTCACGCATATCGCCGAGATGATCCATAAGTACATCCCCGACGCCCGTGTCGCCATCGGTCACGGTCAGATGAAGCCCGAGGAGCTCGAGCAGATCATCCTCGACTTCTCCAACTACGACTACGACGTGCTGCTCTCCACCACCATCGTCGAGAACGGTATCGATATCCCCAACGCCAACACGATCATCATCAACGGCGCCCATAACTTCGGCCTCTCCGACCTCCATCAGATGCGAGGCCGTGTGGGCCGTGGCAACCGTAAGGCCTTCTGCTACCTGCTGGCACCCCCGTTGGCCGCCCTCAACCCCGAGTCGCGCCGCCGCCTCGAGGCCCTCGAGAATTTCTCCGACCTCGGCTCCGGCATCAATATCGCCATGCAAGACCTCGATATCCGTGGCGCCGGCAACCTCTTAGGCTCCGAGCAGAGCGGCTTCATCTCCGACCTCGGCTACGAGACCTATCAGAAGATCCTGAACCAGGCCATGGCCGAGCTGAGAAGCGAGGAACCCGAGTTCGTCAAGGCCGAGGAGAAAGCCCATCAGGATGCCCCGTCGTCGATGCTACAAGGCCAGTGGGTCGACGACTGCGCCCTCGAGTCCGACATCGAGATGTATTTCCCCGACCAGTATGTGCCCAACGACTCCGAGCGTATGCTGCTCTACCGAGAGCTCGACAACCTGGCCAACCGCCACGACCTCGAGGCCTCGCTCGAGGCCTATCGCAGTCGCCTCAGAGACCGTTTCGGTGCGATCCCCGATGTCGCCGAAGAGCTGATCCGTGTCGTTCCCCTCCGTGTCTGTGGCCGCCAGCTGGGCATCGAGAAGCTCATGCTCAAGCAGCAGAAGATGTACCTCTACTTCGTCAGCAACCCCGACAGTCCCTACTATCAGAGCGAGGCCTTCGGCCGCATCCTGCAGTACGTGTCCACCCACACCCGCCAGTGCAACTTCCGTGAGGCCGGCGGCAAGCGTTCCGTGGTCATCTCGTCCGTCGCCTCCGTCGAGGCCGCGCTGTCAGTTTGTCGTGATATTCTGACAGATTGACGCATTATTTCCCTTGGCATTTTTCTTGCTTCCTGTTCAGTGAACAACGCCTCCAGCGAGGCCGCGTTCAGAATGAATAGTATTAACAACTTTAAAAGTATAACGAGGAGGTAACAACTATGATGCCAATGATGAGAAGTAACACTTGGATTCCCAGTGTGTTCAACGATTTGTTCGATGTTGATCTGATGCCGAAGGCCAATTTCACAGCACCAGCTATTAATGTGAAAGAAAGCGACAAGTGCTACACTGTAGAACTTGCTGCACCGGGCATGAAAAAGGAGGACTTCAACGTACATATCAACGACGAGGGCAACCTGATGATCAAGATGGAGAGCAAGAACGAGAAGAAAGACGAGGACAAGACCACCCGCTACCTGCGTCGTGAGTTCTCTTACACCAAGTTCGAGCAGACCCTGATCCTGCCCGACGACGTCAAGCGCGATGAGATCACAGCGAAGGTCGACAATGGTGTCCTCACCGTCGAGCTCCCGAAGGTTGTTGAAGAGAAAGTCAAGGTATCGCGACAGATAGACATCGCATAAATGCAAGGTTTTTAGTTATTGTTTGACAAGAAGAGAGAGGGAATAACACCCTCTCTTTTTTCTTTTTCCCCCTCCCACATGCTGTCCCTGTGGATGGGGGGATCTTTGGCTTAAGGAGATGCCTCCTATGAGTTGTTCAGATAGGGTTTACGAGCCATGGAAATAGGGTCTATACCCCTATAGGGATTATCTCCATCAGTCGTAGATGACGTCTCTTTCACCGAAAGGGATTATCTCTTTCACCCATAGTTGGGGGGGGGCGACACACTTGTCTGATCGCTTGTCAAGGTACAACATTTCAAAGAGCGCTTTTTCGTAGTAGGGCGTACTTGGTCTTAGGAGGGTCACGGTTGCTGAGCTTGTCGAAGCAAGGTAGTGGCCCTGCGGTATACCCTTCGACAGGCTCAGGGACCGCAGGAGGGATGCCCCTTGTGCTTCGACAGACCCTTCGACAGGCTCAGCAACCGTGCCCCTTCCATAACCTTCTTCTGCCGTTATTTGTGACGGATGACGGATATGACAGATGTTTTTAGAGTTTTCTCGCGTGTACGCAGGAACTTTTGCGGCTCCGAGAGTTCCTGCGTACACGCGTGAGGGTTTTGCAGAAACCATCTGTCATCCGTCATCCGTCACACAGAGGAGGGGGGCGAAAATGTATGTGATGTACTTGTTCCATGAGCTATCAATATAAGTCAGGGAACAAAGATACAAAATAAAATCGGAAATTAGGTGTATGCATGCAGTGCATGCACTGCATGCATACACCATAAGTGGCTGATTATCTGTGTTTTAATTTTCTAGCTTCACCCCTCCCGCCTGCCGTGTGGCGGGGTGAACATATAAGGCTGCACCCATCGGTGGGGTGCAGCCTTCATTAACCAATCATGGTGATGGTGTACAGATAGATGATTCCTACTTGTCGATCTCGGCGAGGTTCTCTGCGATCATCTCGTCGGTGACGGTGTAGTTCTGCAGGTCGCCCTTGATATAGGAGTCGTACGACGGCATGTCGATAAGACCGTGACCGGACAGGTTGAAGAGGATCACCTTCTCCTCGCCGGTCTCCTTGCACTTCTTGGCCTCGCGGATGGTGGCGGCGATGGCGTGACAGCTCTCGGGCGCGGGGATGATACCCTCTGTGCGGGCGAAGAGCATGCCGGCCTCGAAGGTCTCGAGCTGCGGGATGTCGACACCCTTCATGAAACCGTCTTTGATGAGCTGACTGACGATCATGCCGGCACCGTGGTAGCGCAGACCACCGGCGTGGATGTTGGACGGCTTGAAGTTATGACCCAGCGTGTACATGGGCAGCAGCGGGGTGTAACCGGCCTCGTCGCCGAAGTCGTAACGGAACTGACCGCGGGTGAGCTTCGGACAGCTGTCGGGCTCGGCAGCGATGAACTCCGTCTTCTTCCCATCGAGGATATTATGACGCATGAAGGGGAAGGCGATGCCACCGAAGTTGGAACCGCCGCCGAAGCAGGCGATCACCATGTCGGGATACTCGCCGGCCATAGCCATCTGCTTCTCGGCCTCAAGACCGATGATCGACTGGTGGATGGCCACGTGGTTGAGCACCGAACCGAGGGTGTACTTACAGTTGGGTGTGGTGGTGGCCAGTTCGACAGCCTCGGAGATGGCGGTGCCGAGTGAGCCGGAGTGCGTGGGGTCCTTGGTCAGGATGTCCTTACCCGCACGGGTGGACATCGAGGGTGAGCCCTCGACCACTGCCCCGAAGGTGCGCATGATACTGCTGCGGTAGGGCTTCTGCTGCATGGTGATCTTCACCTGATATACGGCACAGTCGAGACCGTAGATCTTGGCGGCATAGCTCAGGGCAGCGCCCCACTGACCGGCACCCGTCTCCGTGGTCACGTTGGTCGTGCCCTCCTGCTTGGCATAGTAGCACTGCGGCAGGGCCGAGTTGATCTTATGCGAGCCGAGGGGGTTGGTCGACTCGTTCTTGAAATAGATATGTGCCGGGGTGCCGAGCGCCTCCTCGAGGGCGTAGGCGCGTACCAACGGCGTAGAACGGTAGTATTTGTATTTCTCGAGAACCTCTTCGGGAATGTCTATCCATGCATGCTCGGTGTCGAGCTCCTGCACACAGCACTCGCGGGGGAAGATGTGTGCCAGGTCGTCTACACCCAAGGGCTGCTTTGTGACCGGATGGATGGGCGGCATAGGTTTGTTGGGCATGTCGGCCTGAATGTTGTACCACTGTGTTGGGATCTCACTCTCTTGGAGGATGAATTTTTTCTGTTTAGTCATAATTACATGTTTTAGGATTGTACTCTCCGCATGCAAAGGTACACTTTTTAATTAAGAATTAAGAATAGGGAAATAAGAATTTCATAAAAATGTGTACCTTTGCAAGCATTATGTGGATGATTGTTATCATATTGGTATATTTTGCCATTCTGTATGGCATCAGTCGACTGGCGGTACGTCGTGCCGACAACGACACCTTCTTCCGGGCTAATAGGCAGTCGCCGTGGTATCTGGTGGCCTTCGGCATGATCGGCGCGAGCATCTCGGGCGTCACCTTCATCTCCGTGCCGGGCATGGTGACACGGGTCGACATGACCTATATGCAGACTTGTCTGGGCTTTATCCTGGGGTATGTGGCCGTGGCCTTCATCCTGTTGCCGTTGTACTACCGACTGAACCTGACCACCATCTACGCCTACCTGGGACGACGGTTCGGACCCCGGTCGTACAAGACGGGCGCCTCGTTCTTCCTCCTGTCGAAGATGACGGGCGCCGTGGCCCGCTTCTATGTGGTGTGCATGATCCTGCACCGCTTCGTGTTCGACACCATGGGCGTGCCGTTCGCCGCGACCGTCACCGTGATGGTGGCCCTGATATGGCTCTACACCCGTCGGGGCGGCATCAAGACCCTGGTGTGGACCGACTCGTTTCAGACGCTCTGTCTGCTCGTGGCACTGCTCCTTATTATATATAAGGTGATGGGAGAGTTGGGACTCACGTGGAGTGAGACCGTCAGCGCCATCGCCGCCGACGAGCACAGTAGGATGTTCGTGTTCGACGACTGGCTGTCGCGGCAGAACTTCTGGAAACAGTTTCTCAGTGGTGTGTTCATCGTCATCGTGATGACGGGTCTCGATCAGGATATGATGCAGAAGAACATGACCTGTAAGACACTGCGAGAGGCGCAGAAGGATATGTGCTCGTATGGCGTGGCCTTCGTGCCCGTCAACCTGCTGTTCCTCTCGCTGGGCGTGCTCCTGGTGATGCTCGCCCGACAACAGGGACAGGCGGTGGCTGTGGGCGACGAGCTGTTGCCCACCTATATCCTACAGGGCGACATGGCCGTCCTGATACCTTTCTCCATCGGTATCGTGGCCGCCTCGTTCTCGAGTGCCGACTCGGCGCTCACCTCGCTCACCACCAGCTACTGTGTGGATATCCGCGACAGGGCCGACGATGAGCGTATGCGGCGCCGGACGCATCTCGCCATCTGTGTGCTGTTCGTGGTGCTGGTGCTGCTGTTCCATCTGCTCAACTCCACGAGCGTCATCGATGCCATCTATATCATGTGCGGCTATACCTACGGACCGCTGTTGGGACTGTTCGCCTTCGGCATGTTCACCAAGAGGCACCCCGACGACCGTCGGGCACCTTATATCTGCGTGGCGTCGCCCTTGCTATGCTACGCCATCGATATGCTTTCTTCGCGTTATCTGGGTTATACGTTCGGCTATGAACTGCTGATGCTCAACGGCGCACTCACGTTCATGGCTTTGCTGTTAGGTTCTCGAGAAACTCCTTCGGCAGGATGCCGAACTGCTTCTTGAAACAGGTGGAGAAATAACGGGGGTCGCGGAAGCCTACCTTATACGCCAGGTCGCTCACACGGATGTTCGGATCGGCCTCTGCCATCCGCTTGGCTTCCTTCATGCGGATGTCGCGGATAAACGACGACACGTTCATGCCTGTGATCGAACGGAGCTTATTATATAAGGTGGACGAACTGGCACCGATGTCGGCCGCCAGCGCATCGCGGTCGTAGCTGTCGTCTTCGAGATGCGCATGCACCAGTGTCAAGGCTCGGTCGAGGAACTGATTATCGGCACTCGGCGTCGAGGCCTGCGAGAGCTTCATCATCGTATCCTCGAGCGACTGCTGACTGTATTCGTGCTGGATGCGCTTTCTGTTCTCGATGATATTGTCGATGCGCAGCTTCAGGTCGCTCAGACGGAAGGGCTTGGTCAGGAACTCGTCGGCACCGATGAGCAGCGCCTTCTTCTCGTCCTCCTCCTGTGTTTTGGCCGTCAGCAGGATGATGGGCAGGTGGTTGAAGTTGGGGTCTGACTTCAGCTCGCGCGTCAGCTCATAGCCGCCCATCTCGGGCATCATCACGTCTGAGATGATCAGGTCGAGGTCGCGCTTGCGCACGATATCAAGCGCCTCGATACCGTTGCGGGCCACATAGATACGGTAGTAGGGGCGTAACAACTGTCTCATCAGCATCAGCAGCTCTACGTTGTCCTCCACGATCAGCACTTTGTAGCTGTCCTCGTCGATGATGTTCATGTTCTCGTTCACGTCGGGGATGGCCGTCTTGAAGTCGGCAATGGCGTGCTGCGGGATGTTCACGTCGATCTTATGCTGCTCGTCGATCTGGTCGGAGGTGAATGCCTCCTTCGAGATGGGCAGTGTCACGATGAACGTCGTGCCTTTGTTCTCCTCGCTCTCACACCTGATCGTGCCACCATGCAGGTACACCAGGTCGTGCGTCAGCGCCAGACCCAGTCCTGTACCGATGGTCTTATGCTGCCGGTAGTCGCCGTCCTGGAACCGTTGGAACAGATGTTTCATCTTCTCCTTGGAGATGCCACTGCCCGTGTCGCTGACCTCGATCCTGATATGGTCGTAGGTCTTGTTGGTGAACGCCTTGATGGCCACCTCACCGTTCTCGTTGGCGTATTTCGCGGCGTTCGACAGCAGGTTGTAGATGATCTTATCGAGCTTGTCGGTATCTATCCAGCCCATCATACTCTCCGGATGGCACTGGACGGTGAACTTCATCTTCTTCTGGGATATCAGCGGCTCCAGACAGCGGGCCGTCTCATGGATATACTTCATCACGTCGCCGTGGGCCACCCGCAGCTTCAGTCCGCCGGCCTCCGACTTGCTCGTCTCGAGGATCTGTTGTAGCAGGCGGACCATACGTTGGATGTTGAGTTGCATCAGGTCGTAGTCGTGCCGGAACTTCGGTTCCTCGTCGCGCAGCTTATCCACCGAGGCCGATATCACGGTCAACGGCGTCAGTAGCTCGTGGGTGATATTGGTGAAGATGGCGCTCATGTGTAGTCGTCTCTTCAAACGCATACTGCGAAGGTATAATAATCGCCCGAAGATTAAGATAATGGCAATTATTATTAGGGTCACAATGGCTAATAGTATGCGCAAGTCCAGGTTCATGGATATGGTAATTTGTTGCAAAAATAGATTTTTTTTTCGAAAACACGCTTTTTTTTCTACAAAAACTAGCATTTTATGGCCTAAAATGTTTAAAATGCGTGATTTTATGTAGAAAATCCGTGAATTATCGCATTTTCAACATCAAATCACGCAAATTGTACATCACATTGCGAACTTCAATCGTATATTTGTAGCGGAAAAAGATTTTAATGGTTAAGGTTTATGGTTGATTAATTTAGTTTTTTAAGTAATTGTGGGAAAAGGCGCGTTGTGAAACGGGCCTTTTCTTCATTTTCGTCGATACCGTCTTGGTATCGCGAGATAGGGGGGAATAAGATAAGGGTTTTATTGGTTCATCAGGAAGCGTTCGGCTTCGATGGCTGCCTGACAGCCCGAGCCGGCTGCTGAGATGGCCTGGCGGTACACCGGGTCGGCGCAGTCGCCTGCCACGAAGATGCCGGGGAGCTTCGTCTTGGGAGTCCCGTCGATCTTCTTCAGGTATCCCACCTCGTCTGTGTCGAGCCATTCCTTGAAGATCTCTGTGTTCGGCTGATGACCGATGGCGAGGAAGAATCCGTCGATGGCGATGTCGACCAGTTCCTCGTCGGCCTCACCCTTGCGCTTCACGAGGTGAGCGCCTTCCACACCGTTCTCACCGAAGAGTCCGATGGTGTTGTGCTCGAACAGTATCTCGATGTTCTCGCGCTCCATCACGCGCTGCTGCATCACCTTCGAGGCACGGAGGAACGGCTTGCGCACGATGAGGTACACCTTCTTGGCCAGTCCTGAGAGGTAGAGCGCGTCCTCGCAGGCCGTGTCGCCACCGCCCACCACGGCCACGGTCTTCTTCCGGTAGAAGAACCCGTCGCAGGTGGCACAGGCCGATACGCCCTGTCCGTTGTATTTGCGCTCGTCGTCGAGTCCCAGGTACTTGGCCGAGGCTCCCGTGGCGATGATCACCGTGTCGGCCTCGATGTCGGTGCCGTCCTCAGCGGTACAGATATACGGTGCTTTCGAGAAGTCGACCTTCACGATGGAACCGTCGCGGATGTCTGCTCCGAAACGCTCAGCCTGTTCGCGCAGGTCCATCATCATCTGGTTGCCGTCCACCCCCTGCGGATAACCGGGGAAGTTCTCTACCTCGGTGGTCTGCGTGAGTTGTCCACCGGGCTGCATGCCACTATATTCTATCGGACTGAGGTTGGCGCGTGATGCGTAGATGGCAGCGGTGTAACCTGCAGGGCCGCTACCGATGATCAGACATTTCGTATGTTCCATCTTGATGGGGTTGTTGGTTCCGTTTGGCTTATTTCAGCAGTTCTTCGATCTGCTGGGCTATATGGTCGATATTCTCGGTGGGCTCGAAGCGGGCCACCACCTGTCCCTTCTTGTTGATCAGGAACTTGGTGAAGTTCCATTTGATGCTGGGCTTCTGCTTGTAGTCGGGATCAGCCTTCGACAGCATATCGTCGAGAACGGGTGCTATCTCGTGACTCATGTCCCATCCGGCGAAGCCTTTCTGCTGCTGGAGGAACTTGTATAGCGGGTCGGCGTCTTCGCCGTTGACCTTGATCTTCTTGAATCGTGGGAACTCCGTGCCGAAGTTCAGTTTGCAGAACTCATGGATGCTCGCATCGGTGCCAGGGGCCTGTTGACCGAACTGGTTGCAGGGGAAGTCGAGAATCTCAAAGCCCTGGGCGTGGTATTTCTCGTAGAGCTTCTCCAACTCATCGTATTGAGGGGTGAATCCACACTTGGTTGCTGTGTTTACGATGAGCAACACCTCGTTGGCGTATTCCTTCAGGGATACGTCTTTGCCTTTTCTGTCCTTGACAGTGAAGTCATAAATAGTTTTCATTCGAATTTTAATGATGCGTTAAGTTCTAGGGCACAAATATACGACAATTCTTTCTATTAGCCAAAACAAAAGGAGATAAAATTTATTTTGGGGCCCAGAGGGGAAGGGACATAAAAAAAAGTGCGGCCAGGCATATGCAACTACCATGGACGCACTTTTAATTTGTTGTTCGTATGATTTACTTCTTCGCAGCCTTGACTTTCAGTCGAGCCTGCTTTCGCTCGGCAGACTGAAAACAAGTTTTCGTATGCTCTTACTTCTTCGCAGCCTTACCGTAGCGGCTCATGAACTTATCAACACGACCTGCGGTGTCGACGAGCTTGCTCTTACCAGTGTAGAACGGGTGAGAGGTGCTAGAGATTTCGACTTTTACCACTGGGTAAGTTTCGCCTTCGAACTCCACGGTGTCATTGGTCTTTGCAGTAGACTTCGAAAGGAACATATCGCCGTTGGACATATCCTTGAATACGACGGGGCGATAGTTTTCTGGATGAATACCTTTTTTCATTTTTAATTCTAAATTGTTATTTATTACTTGGAAATTCCACTTACGGGCTGCAAAATTACGAAGATTTTCGCACTCTGCCAAATATTTTTTGAAGAAAAGTGGATTGTATCGTATATTTTTCGTATTTTTGCATCATTATGGAGATAAAGATCCAGAGTGAGGAGGGCTTACCTGTTGAGTGTCACCCGTTTGAACCGTTTCTTCCTGAGAATGCCCGGCTGCTGATGCTGGGGACGTTCCCTCCGTCGGAGAAACGGTGGTGCATGCGCTTCTATTACCCGAACTTTATCAATGACATGTGGCGTATCTTCGGCATCTGTTTCTATGATGACAGAAGTCACTTCGTGGTGGAGGGAGAGAAGAGGTTCGACCTGGAGCGTATCGTGGCATTCCTGAGGGAGAAGGGCATCGCCTTGTTTGACACGGCCGTCCGTATCCGACGTACTAGGAACAACGCTTCTGACAAGGATCTGGAGATCGTGGAAGAGACGGATCTCGACGCGATGCTGAGACGGTTGCCCAACTGCGGGGCCGTGGTCACGGCGGGGCAGTTGGCGACGGACATCTTCTGCAGGCACTATGGGATCGTGACCCCGAAGGTAGGGGCCTACGCGGAATTCACGCTTGACGGGAGGTCGTTGCGACTCTACCGCATGCCGAGCAGCTCGCGTGCCTATCCCATGAAGGCGGAACGGAAAGCGGAATTTTATGATATTGTTTTCAAATACTTGAAACTATGACAATAATAGGAATTGCAGGCGGTACGGGTTCGGGCAAGACCACCGTCGTGAAGAGAATTGCCAAGGCTCTGCCTCCTCATTGTGCGGCAGTGGTGCCCTTGGATTCGTACTATAACGATACGACGGGCATGACGCCCGAGGAGCGGCAGGCCATCAACTTCGACCATCCCGACGCCTTCGACTGGAAACTGCTGACGGAGCATATCAGGAAACTGAAGAACGGGGAGGCCATCGAGCAGCCTACCTACTCATATATTGAGAGTAACCGTCTGAAGGAGACCATCCACGTGGAGCCCAAGCCTGTGATCATCATCGAGGGTATCATGGCGCTGCACTACAAGAAGCTGCGCGACATGATGGATCTGAAGATCTTCGTGGATACGGATGACGACGTACGACTGATCCGGAATATCCGGCGCGACGTGGTGGAGCGCGGACGAACGGTCGACATGGTGCTCGACCGCTACGAGAAGGTGCTCAAGCCGATGCATGAGCAGTTTATCGAGCCTACGAAGAAGTTCGCGGATCTCATCATCCCCTGGGGCGGCGACAACAGGACGGGTATTCACATCCTGAAAGCCTATATCGAGGGGATCGTGACGGGCGTATAAAACAAAAGACTTAGTCTTCGATGGTGGGGAGCTCTCTGGGGGCGTCGGACCCGGCGCTGTCTTCTGAGCCGGATGCCTCGGTGATCTCCTCCACGACCTCTTCGGCGGTGGGGATCGCCTGTGCCTGACTGGCCTTCCGCTTGTCGGCATGGAACTTCAACGAGTTGATGACCTCTGTCACACCGTAGAGCAGTGAGCACCAACCGAGAATGAGCATGGCCATGCTGACAGGAGCCATCGGGCGGATGATGACGTAGAGGCCCGTGAGCAGGATGATCGACGGGAAGATCCAGTAGCCGAAGCCGATCTTACCGTATTTCTTGGCATGGATGAGGTTCGTGTACTGGTTCACGGCACCGAGGATCAGGATGGCACCGATGATGTACATCAGGGCAGTGACGAACACGTTGGGCGTCAGCGCCAACAGGGCACCCAGGATCATGCTGCCTGTGCCGACAAGGGGGAAGGTGGGCTGCTCGCCCGCGATGACTCGTCCATCGGCATCGGTGATCTTATATTCAGCCACGTTGTTCCTGGCATGGACATAGGTGATCAGGGAGATGATGCCCGACAGGAAGAACAGGACGCCGATGGCGACGGTGATCCACGTCACGGTGTTGTCGGGGTACTTGATGAGCAGGATACCAATGGTGATCGCACAGATAGCGCGGAATATAGAACTTTGGAGTATCTTCATAATGGTCAGTTTCTTTGGTTTCTGACTGCAAATATAATGGAAATCGCGTAAAAAGCCAAATTTTTACCGTGTTATCAACAATTATTAGTAATTTTGCGTCTTAAATAGAAGGATGATGACAACGTTATATTTGGTTAGACATGGTGAGACGGTGGACAACGCCAACCAGATCATGCAGGGGCAGACACAGGGCGAGCTCAACGAGAACGGTCTGCGACAGGCCCGACTCCTGAGTGAGACATGGAAGGAGCAACCGCTCGACGCCGTGATCGCCAGTGACCTGAAACGCTCGGTGGACACGGCGAGGATCATCGCGGCACCCCACCAGTTGGAGGTGCTGACGACCCCGTTGCTCAGGGAGCGCGACTGGGGCGACTTCACCGGCCGGTATATCCCTGACCTGAAGAACGAGGTATGGCCCGACAATGTGGAGACATTAGAAAACCTTCTTTCCAGGGCTGATGAGTTTCTCACCTTTGTGAGACAGACGTTCCCTGAAAAGAAGGTGCTGGCAGTAGGACACGGCATCATCAATAAAGCCGTCCAGGCTGTCTATTATCAGAAATCAATGAGCGACATACAGAGGATGTCGAATGCGGAAGTACGCATCCTGGAGCTGTAGACTACCGGCGACCGCCAGAGTGACCACCGCCATGGGAGCCTCCGTGCCCGCCTGAGTGACCACCACCGTGTGAGCCCGAGTGACTACCGCCATGGGAGCCGCCACTGAAGGAGCCTGAGCTGCGGGTGCTGCTACGGGAACTGCCGAAGGAGCTGTTGTTACGCGAGCTGCCGAACGAGCTGTTGCTACGTGTGCCGCCGAAGGAGCTGTTGTTACGCGAGCTGCCGAACGAACCGCCACGTGAACGACCTACGGTATTGTTCTCACGGTTGCCTCCGAACGAGCCGTTGTTACGGTTGTGGTTGACCGACTGGTTGTCGCGCACGCCGTTGTGCTCGTGATTTCTGTTGATGGTATGATCTCTGTCGGCATGCTGATGGTTGCGCATCTGACTGTTGTCTCTGCGGATATCATTGTTCCGACGGTGCTCAAGACCTCTGTTGTGCATCTCATGGTCTCTCCTGCGATCATGACCTGTGATACGCGTCGAACTGTGACGAGGACCACGGAAGTCGCCGCGGTTCCAACGGTCGTGCATACCGAAATGCTTCCTGTCTGCGACACGGTAGGTGTGGCGACGACCGTAGTAGAAGCTATGTCCGCCGTTCATGTGCCAGCTATGACCACCTCGGTAGGTCACATAGAAATGAGGCCTGCCAAAGAAGAAATAGTCGCGGTGAGGGTAGCGGCTGTAGATGCCGAAGTGCCAGTATCCTGCCTCCCAGTAGAGGGGACGGTAGAAATACGAGGCGGCAATGAAAGCCTGCCACTGCCAGTCGAGAAGGATATAGCTTAAGTCGAGATTACGACGCTCCCAATAGGTGCCGAACACATCCGCACGGCCTGTCACTCCCATCAGATAGTCGAGGTTGATCTCATAGGCAGCCTCATACTGTTCGTCGGTGAGGTTCAGTTCGTACGCCATCTTGTCTGTGAGGAACAGTGCCTCGCTACGGGCCTGCTCATAGCTCATAGCACTTGCTGAAACAGTGACCGTCAGCAGAGTGATCAATGCGAGAAACATCTTCTTCATCTTCGTTATCATTTAAATGGTTCAACATTCTTTTGTCTTGTGAACGTTGGTTCACGGTGCAAAGAAACAACAAATTCCGGGCCTATGCAAAGGATTTTCCCTAAAGCGGATGGGGAAAATCCCTATAGATGTGGAAAACGACAAATATATCGGTTTTTATTTTGTTCTTCGGGCGGTTTGCATTACCTTTGTGGGCGTAATGAGATATGTAGCCCTTATATTATTAATAATGTGTCACTTCGTCTGCGCCGACGGACAGGAACGGTCGTTGTTCGACTCACTGTGCTATCGTACGGAGCTGCAGACGACCCTCTCGGGCGGCGATCACACCCCCTTGTGGTTGAATGCCAACAGGTACGGACTCAGTTCGCTGAAGACGGCCAACGGGTATGTGAGGGCGGCGGTAGAGCGCCCGCTCACACGGGATGACGGTAGGAGGTGGGGGCTCGCCTATGGTGCCGATATGGCCCTGGCCACGGGCTTCACCAGTACGCTGGTCGTACAGCAGGCCTATGTCGAGGGGCGCTGGCTCAAGGGTACCCTGACCGTCGGTGCCAAGGCATATCCCATGGAACTGAAGAACCAGAACCTGAGCACGGGTTCGCAGACACTGGGCATCAACGCCCGTCCTGTGCCACAGGTGCGGTTGGCCTTGCCCGACTACTGGACGATCCCCGGCACCAGGCACTGGTTGGCCCTGAAGGGACATCTCGCGTTCGGCAAGACGACCGACGACGGTTGGCAGAAGGATGTCGTGGCACCGTTGTCGAAATACACGGAGAACACCCTCTATCACAGTAAGGCCGGCTATCTGAAGATCGGTCCCCGTAACCTGACACTGGAACTCGGACTGGAGATGGCCAACCAGTTTGGTGGCAGCTCCTACCACGAGGTGCTGACGGACATCTGGGAGAAGACAGACAATGAGAAGGGACTCTCTGCCTTCTGGCATGCGTTCGTGCCTGGTGGGGCGGACTCTGATGAGGGCATCTACGGTAATACCAGCGGCAATCATGTGGGCTCGTGGGTGATGCGCCTGAATATCGACCAACCCTCGTGGAACCTGGGTGTGTATGCCGATCATTTCTTCGACGACCACTCGTCGATGTTCATGCTCGACTACGACGGCTACGGTCGGGGAGAACGGTGGAACGAACGGGTGAGCGACCGTTATGTGGCCTACGACCTCAAGGATATCATGCTGGGTGCGGAGGTGCGACTGAAGAAGGTCGGATGGCTGAACAACATGGTCGTGGAGTATCTGTATTCGAAGTATCAGAGCGGTCCGGTGTACCACGACCGTACCCCTGCGTACCGTGACCATATCGGTGGTAACGACAACTATTATAATCACTATATCTTCACGGGCTGGCAGCACTGGGGACAGGTGATGGGCAACCCGCTCTACCGGTCGCCGCTCTATAACAGCAACGGGAAGATCGAGGTGGAGAACAACCGTTTTGTGGCCTGGCATGTAGGACTGAGTGGTGAGCCTTCGTCGTCGGTGCGCTACAGGGTCTTGGCCACCTATCAGACGGGACTGGGCACCTACGACGCGCCTTATGCCCAACCGCGGTATAACCTGAGTGTGATGACCGAGGTGTCGTGGCAGTTGGCACCTGACTGGCAGGTGCGTGGCGCATGGGCGATGGACAAGGGACGGTTGTTGGGCGAGAACTACGGTGCCCAACTGACCATCATCAAGACAGGCATTTGGACAAGATGAGAAAGTGGATCTATCTATGGACGGTGGTGTGCACGGCACTGGTGGCGTGCGATATCGAGATGTCGGACAACGGTTGTCTGGACGGCTACTGGCATCTGACGGGTGTCGACACACTGGCCACCTCCGGTCATCGTGATGTCTCTGACGAGACCATCTTCTGGGCCGTGCAGTTCGACCTGATCCAACTGAAAGGGGCCGACCGTCAGGGGGTGGGGCGTGAGTTCTATGCACGCTTCGATCGGCAGGACGATCATCTGATACTGTACGACATACATGAGAAGAACCGTAGTGCCGGCGACCCCGTGGTCGTAGCCGACTCGCTGGTGGTGGTGCATCCTTACGGCATCCATGAGATGGTGGAGTCCTTCAAGACCTTACGGTTGGACAAGCACGAGATGGTGCTACAGTCGCCGATGCTGAGGCTGACCTTCAGAAAGCAATAGAAAAACACGCTTGCGGAAAACAATAGGCGAGACTTAAGGAAACGCTAGGCGCGGTCAGAGGAGACCGGTCCTAAAAGCGCTTGCCAGAGACGATGCGGCAGAAGGTCTGGACCAGGATGCAGGCATCCAACCACAAGGTGCGGTGATCCAGGTAGTAGAGATCCAGCTCCAGTCTGACGAGCATCTTCTCCATCGTGTCCGTATAACCGTTATGAAGTGTGGCGTAGCTGGTGACACCGGGGCGCAGGGCATACAGACGCTCGTAGCGTGCGTCGTGCTGCATGATCTGATCGACGAAGAACGGTCGTTCGGGACGGGGCCCCACAAAGGCCATGTCGCCCTTCAGCACGTTCCACAACTGAGGCAGTTCGTCGAGATGATGGTCGCGCAGGAACCTGCCGCAACGGGTGAGGTCGTCGTTACGCTCCATCCCGACGAGCGCATTCGCGTCGCGCGCCACGTCGGTCTTCATGCTCCTGAACTTATAGATGCGGAACAGACGACCATCTCGTCCGACCCGCTCCTGACTGAAGAAGGCGGGACCACCGTCTTCCAGACGGATGATCAGATAACCTATCAGGAAGAGTGGTGAGAAGACCACCAGACTGAGGAGGGCGATGATGAAGTCGAGGATACGTTTCATGACAGCAGACTCTTGATAGTGAGCAGGATCACCCTGAGATATTCTCTCAGCGTGTGGTGCTCGATATATACCATGTTCAGCTTGATCTTGTCGGGCATGATCTGTTCGATATACACCCGCTCGGGATCATCCGCCCGACAAAGGATCTCGTTCTCGTTGATATACCGGATGGAGGCATGGTCCGTGATGCCGGGTCTGACGGTCAGCACCTTGCGCTGCTCATCGGTGTAGAGGTCGACATAACGCTTCACCTCGGGTCTGGGTCCCACGATGCTCATGTCGCCCTTCAGCACATTCCACAACTGAGGCAGTTCGTCGAGCTTGTACTTCCTCAGGAAATAGCCGATGCGTGTGATGCGTGTGTCGTGGGCGCCGACCGTGATCTGCCCTTCGGCCTCGGCCTCTGTCTTCATCGAACGGAACTTATACAGTCCGAAGGGCTTGCCGTCTTTCCCGATGCGCTCCTGAACAAAGAAGCCGCCGCCCTTGCTCTCCATCCAGACGAGGATGTAGAACAGGATGAACAGTGGTGAGAGCAGCACCAGTCCGATGGCAGAGAAGAGTATGTCTAACAGTCTGATCAACGTATCGTCTCCTTGAAAGTCTTGAGCAGGTATGCCACCTGTTCGTCGTTAAGTCGTGAATACAGGGGGAGGGTTATCTCGTTCTGGAACAAGGCGTAGGCATGAGGATAGTCGGCGATGTCGAAGCCCAGTCGTCTGTAGGCCGTCATCATCGGCAGGGGCTTGTAGTGCACATTCGTCGCCACACCCTGCTGGGCCATCCGTTCTATCACCTCGTTACGTGCCTCGAGGGATCGACCGTTCAGACGGACCATATACAGGTGACCAGACGAGGTGTACGCGTCGGTATAGTGACGAAGCACTTGTACGTCTTCACCCTTCAGGGCCGCATCGTAGGTCTCGATCAGACGGCGACGCTTCTCCAGCATGGCAGGGTAGCGACGTATCTGTGCCAGTCCGACGGCCGCTGCCAGGTCTGTCATGTTACACTTGTAGGCCGGACTGACAATATCGTACTCCCACCCCCCCTTCTGGGTCTTCTCCAGGGCGTCCTTGCTCTGTCCGTGGAGCGAGAGCAACTGGAACTGTTTGTATATCCACTCGTCGTCGATGCCTGTGAGAGGGCGCCATGTGAGTGCACCGCCCTCGGCTGTGGTCAGGTTCTTCGTGGCATGGAAGCTGAACGACGAGAAGTCGGCCATCGCACCCGTCATCTTCCCGCCTCTGCTGGCACCCAGGGCATGGGCGGCATCAGCCGTCACGGCCACACGACCGATAGCTTTCTGCAGGTCGTTGGCAGGCCGGAACAGGTGGCGCTTGGCATCGACGACAGCCAGCACCTGGTCGTAGTCGCAGGGGATGCCCGCGATATCGACAGGGATGACAGCCTTCGTGCGCTCGTTGATCGTAGCGGCCAGTTGGTCGTAATCCATCTCGAGCGAGTCTTTCTGTGTGTCCACCAGTCTCAGTGTGGCTCCCACATGGCACACCACACTGGCCGAGGCCGTATAGGTGTAGGCCGTGGTGATGACCTCGTCGCCAGGACCGATGCCCAACAGGCGCAGCACCGACTCCAGACAGGCCGTTGCGGAGCCCAGGCAGACGGCCTTGTCGGTATGGCACAAGGCGGCCACCTCCTTCTCCAGCGCCTTCGTCCGTGGACCCGTCGTGATCCAGCCGGAGCGCAGGGCGTCGGCCACTTCCAGGATTTCCTGTTCTGTGATATCGGGTGGTGAGAATGGTATGATCATAATCGTTGTTATCTGTTAGACGTTACACGGGTTGTTTTCTTTCGCATGACGTTGAAACTACCTGTCAGATAGCCGAATCCGTAGCTCAGGTGGATGTTCAGGAACACGTAGGGCATGAGCAGGATCAGCAGCGGCTGGTGCATGCGGATGGCACTCATGCCGCCCACCACCAGTCCGATGAACAGGTAGAGCAGTAGGATACCCACATAGACCTGTTGTACCAACGGCGAGAACAGACAGCCGATGCCGCCGAAGACGAGGAACAGCAGGAAGAACAGTGGGAAGAACTGGCGCACGGTAGCCGGGGCACCGAGCTTCTTGTTCACCAGCGGTTTGTAGAGTCCGTACTGGTAGTACATCCTGCGCATCTTGCAGAGCGTGTCGCGGGCGGTGTAGTTGATGATCACCTGCGGAATCAGGTAGATCTTCCCCCCGAGGTTCTCCAGGCGCCCGTTGAACTCATCATCCTGGTTGCGCACCAGGTCTGTATCGAAGGGCCCGGTCTTCTCGAAGATCTCACGTTTGTAGCAGCCGAAAGGTACGGTGTCGGTCTCGATGATCTTCGACGAGCCGATCTTATGCATGGAGCCTCCCACCCCGAAGGGATGACTCGACGCCTGGGCGATGGCCTGGCACACGGGTGTGTCCTTGGCGGGCTGTGTGTTCCACACCCCTCCCACATTATCGGCATCGAGCAGATAGAGGTATTTCACCAGTTCGGAGATATAGTTGGTGGGGTAGGTACAGTGACCATCCAGTCGCATGATCACCTCACCCGTCGCGGTCTCCAGTCCTCTGTTCAGGGCATAGGGCACGATGCGCTCAGGATTGTCGAGCAGCTTGATGAAGGGATAGTCCTTCATATACCGCTTGATGATGTCGACCGTATGGTCTGTACTCCGTCCGTCGACGCACAGCACTTCCAGATGATCCAAAGGGTAGTCCTGTTCGATAATCGACACAAGGCATGCTTCAATGAATCTCTCTTCATTGAATACCGGGCAAATGACGGATACTTTTCGAACGTTCATTTCTATAGTAAACGACCTTTTTCTATAATTAGTGTGCAAAGGTACGACATTTTTTAGTAATTCCGCACCAATTTACAAAAGAAAAAAACAGGTCGGGTTAATAGAAGTGACGGATGATATAACTGACGGCCTCGAAGTTATGTCGGCAGTAGGTAGAATGACTCATCTGTCCCACGGATACATGTTCCGTATCGTTCACCTTCATGTGGGGCGCGTACACCACCGTCAGTCCGTTTCTCCTGCACATCTCCGCCAGATAGATCTCCTCGCAGAACAGGAAGACGGGATAGTCGATCGTGCCGCAACGCTCCAGATAGCTCCGGGTCAGGATGATGAATGATCCGTGCCCGGCATAGATGGTGCCGGCCTCGTGGTGCTGGTATCTCTTACGTCGATAAAGCGTGTGCCGGTAGAGCGTGTCGAGGATGGGGAAGCGGTAGAGGGTCTTAAGGATCCTGAGGGCGTTCAGCGACAGCCGGTGCATCCTTCCCGGGTTACGGTCACGGTCTTCATAGCTGGAGTAGATCTGAGGAGCGATCCATCCCGTATCCCCAGCGCAGTCGTAGTCGGCCAACTTCGTGAGGAAGTCCTCTTCCACGGTCAGGTCCACGTTGCTCACGATGACATAGTCGTAGCTTTTCACCTCCACCTCAGTCATCAGTCGTCTCACGGCCCCGAAGTAGCCGGGGTTGTCCTCGTCGGTGTTCCTGCCCACGAAGATGTCGAGCCCAATCTTGTCGCCGGCATACTCCTGCGCTCTCCTGAGTGAGGTGAGATACTGCTCCAGCTCCCGGTCGGAGTGATAAGTCACACAGAACACCGCTATCCGTTTCATGCCTGGGTCTCCTTTTGTAACAGATGGAACAAAGCGTATGCCACGACGAAGGTGGCGATATAACTGGTATAGGCGAAGAACGAGGTGGCAAACGACCACAGCAGATAGGCGTAGGCGCCCGTCGTCACGACCTGGTTGAGGAAGATGTTCCTTCTGCATACGAGCGCCTTCAGCGACGCCTTCGTCAGCGCACCCATCACAAACAGCACCAGATAGGCACCAGCCTCACCGAAGTCCTCTATCAGC
>Ga0265298_10000223_pt1 | contig 88377 bp, 65 predicted proteins | sample AusTroGonzalo_MG_3_FD_193486 | JGI IMG/M metagenome (GOLD analysis project Ga0265298, IMG submission 193486) | Bovine rumen microbial communities from tropical cattle in Woodstock, Queensland, Australia - Gonzalo_01 | ecosystem: Host-associated > Mammals > Digestive system > Stomach > Rumen ...
CGGTGGTCGGTAGGTTTCGCCGTCAAAACACTGCTTTTTATCTTTTGGATTAAGCGAAAAAAACACGAAATCATTGTTAATATCCATGCGACCTTCCGTGACCCCAAGCTGATTTGTAGATTCAAGCACCGTCACATATTCATTTTCTTTAGGATTTTCTTTAGGATTTGCTTTGCATTTTACATTTGTTTTCTTTGGACCCAAACAAAGACGAGATTTAGCTTGTCCGGGATAAATTTCAATACAGTTGTCGGGAAGAGAACCATAGTCTTCATCATTTGTGTCAGTGTCAGAATCGTTTTTCCCAGAATCTGAATCCTGATCGGTATCTTGATCCGGCGTTTCATACGAATCATCAATAAAATCTGAATCTTCTTCTGAATCTGCGTCGTTATCAACAATGACATCCTGCGAGTCTGTGTCGGTATCCGGCAAAATGTCGGAATCGTTTTGAGATTTTGAAGAAGAGCAGGAAAAAAGGAGAAGAACTAATAAAACAATCAATAATTTCAAAAACCTTTTCATCTTTCGGAACCTCCGGAACTAAATTTTATGTAACAATCAGGCTCATATTATACCGGATATTCAAAAATTAACAAGCAGTTTTTTCGAGGAAATTTACTTTTTTTATTGCAATTTTCTTTCTAACGCATATTTTAACGTTTTGCAATTAGTTATTAGATGAAAATTTAGTTGCAATGTTTAGAATAAAATCTGAAGGTTTCACAATATTTTTAATTATCGCAATTTTTATATTTTCATTAATTAGAGATTTCTATTTTTCTGATTCGACATCGTTCAATGCTCCGGCATTTGTAGAAAATTTGCAGAACCGTCTTGAGAAAAAAGCGGCAAACATCGAAAATCATGAGTTTATTCTAGCACTTGCGATCGGCAAGCGTGATTTTTCACAGAAGTTCAGGCACGATCTTGCCGTAACAGGAACAATGCACCTTGTTGCGATTTCGGCTTTTCACACTGGGATCATGGTGCTACTTTTCAGCATTGTTTTCAGATCCCTTCTGTTTTTTGTGCCGCTTAGACCTTACATCAAGAATATCATTATATTTTTTCTTAAAATTGCAGCTTCCTCTTACTATTTTTTCATAACCGGCGCGTCTATCCCGACTCTCCGTTCGCTCGCCTTCATCCTTTTTTTCGATTTTTTCATGATTTCCGGCTCATTACCCCACCCTGTTTTCACATTTTTCTGCTCTCTTGCCGCAGTCGCGCTGCTGATTCCGGGAAGTTCGCTATCGATGAGCTTTTTAATGAGTGCATTGTGCGTGGCAACTGTACTCAAACTTTGGAGAGTCATGCCAAAATCTTTAGCGATTTCGTTGATTTGCGTCTCAACGACCGTGAATTACATCCTTCTTGTCGTAAGTGCGGCTCTTTCCGGCACTTTTTCGGTCGCTGCTCCTTTCGTGAACTTTTTTGTGATCCCCGTGGTCTCCATTTCGGTTCCCTTCATAACTCTGGCGCAGTTTTTCATCCCCTTTTCTGAAAGTGCAGCCGCCTTCATGCTTGAAACTGCCGATTTTTTGATCGCTCCTGCATCTTTTCTGGTCTCTTTTTTTGCCGAAACTGCCGAAAAAACGGCCGTTCCGGTCGTACAGGTCCCGGTTTTGATCAAAGTGATTTTTGCAGCATCTTTTTTCTCGGCTCTTTATTTCAGAAATAAAATCAAATACTTATCTTTAACAATAAATATTTTGACCCTCCTTCCCTTCTTTTTCGGCATATTTTCGACTGATGAATTGAAAAGGTCGGAACAGTTCAGCAGCAAAGCCTTCTGCGTGAAGGAAAGCGTCACTTCGGGCAGGATTTTTTTCGACAGATACTCAAAAAATCCGACTTTTAACGACTATTTCCTCACAAATATCGAGCGTTTTTCGGCAGAGTGCGGCATAACAAAAGTGCTCTCGATACACCTCCCGGACAGGCTCACCGAAAAGCAGAAAAAGGCCTTAAGAAAAAAAATCCGCTTCAAAAATGCAAAATTTTATTCAAGAGAGTAAATTTTGTGCTATATTAGCGCGTTTGAATTTTCGGAGGTGAAAAATGGGCAAAAAAAAGAGCAGCGGCGGCTTCGGATCTTTGATTTTTAAAATCGTAAAAATCGCGGTTTTCCTTTTTCTTCTGGCGAATTTCTGCTGGGAAGGCAAACCTTTGTGGAAACACATAATCCCGACGGCGGGAAACGCTATTGAAAAAAGCGAAAAAGCAATCAAAAAAGAGAGTGAAAAAGTGCAGAAAGCGGTGAAAGAAGCCTCGAAAGATGCTGAAAAAGCGGCAAAAAAAGCGGTCGACGAAACCAAAAAAGCTGCTGAAGACGCTAAAGATTCGATAAAAGGCGCGACTTCAACGGCAGTCGACATTACTGAAGAAGAAGAAAAAGAGCTCGAAAAAATAATCGAAAAAGAATTAAAAAAATAATAAAATCAGGAGATTACGATGATAATTTCAGCCGGCGCCGATCACGGCGGATTCGAACTCAAAGACAAACTTGTCGCAATGCTGCGCAAAGAAGGATACGAAGTCATTGACAACGGGACAAACTCGCCCGATTCAGTCGATTACCCCGATTTCGCTAAGTCTGTAGCCCGCGACATTCTGGAAAAACGCGCCGATTTCGGCCTTTTGGTCTGCGGCTCTGGAATAGGCATTTCCATCGCGGCGAACCGTTTCAAAGGGATCCGCGCCGCACTCGTCACCAATCCCGACTACGCCCGCTTGTCACGACAGCACAACAATGCCAACATCATCGCTTTGGGGGGACGTTTCACCTCTTACGAAGACGCTGAAAAATGGCTCAAGATCTTCCTTTCGACCCCGTTTGAAGGCGGTCGTCACGAACGCAGGATCGAGAAAATAGACAATATTTAAATTAAAAAGTGCGCCGTCGATATATCGAAATATCGGTATTACGACATATCGACATGAATTTGCGGCGCAAAAAAACTATTTCGGCATTGCTCTTTTGATCGTGTCAAGAAGGGTTCCGTCACGCCATTCGATAACGTGAACGACCTCGTCGGTAGTGGGTTTCGGCTTCGGAATGACACCGAAACTTTCCGCTTTTTCTTTCGATTTCGCGAGAAGTTCGTCCATCGAAATGATGTTGAGTCCGTATTTTTTGCCGTTTTCGAGGATCGCTTCTTTGTATGAAGACTTGCTCTTCGGATTTACGCAGACATAATCTTCGGTGACGACGACATCGATGACTTCTCCCGGAGTTGTGCGGGTATAAACTTTTTCGACGATCTTCGGGAAGCCTTTTCCGTCTTTTCCCGTAGCAAGCGGAACAAACATGATCGTGAGGTCAGCTCCTGCCGCGACATCCTGTCCGCCGCCGATTCCGCCGATGATCCTGCCTGAAGCGCAGACGGTGTTGACGTTGAAATCTCTGTCGACTTCAAGAGCCGAAAGAACAGCGACATCAAGCATATTTACTGCACATTCCTTGTTTGCGATCGAAGCATAGAAACCGGTCGAAATAGCAATATGGAACGGGTTCATGAGAAGCGATTTGATGACTTTTTCGCTCGGCTCGAAAAGCTGTCCGTGGAAAATGTGGCGCAGCGTCCCTTCTTCAAGCATTTCAACGTGCATCGAAGTGATGCCGCCGATCGCGAAGTTCGCCGTGATGTTGTTTTCCTTGAGATACTGCCTGATATTGTCGAGAACGATAAGTCCCGCGCCGCTTCCTACCTGGAAAGCAAAACCGTCTTTCATAACACCTGCCGCCTTCATGATGTTGGTTACGTTTTCAGCGATCTGAGCGTTGAATTTATTGGAGCGGATCTTCTCGAAATCGAGAGTTCCCGAGCCGATTCCTTCCGAAAGTCCCGGTTTTTCCATCGGAACTACGAAATCGGTAAGTTCCATCGTGATCTCAGCCGGAATGAGTGTCTCTTCAGAAACTGTTCCGGCAAGAAGGCAGGTGTAGTCGGCATATTCCGCATCGGCTGTAGCAAGTCCGAGCGGTCCGCAGTATTCGTCCGGATTTCCCATGACGCCGTTCGCGTTTCCGTGAATGTCAGCCATCGGAACGGGGAGGAAAGCAAGTTTTACATGAACTTCTCCCATCTGAAGTTTGCGGACTCTGTTGCCGTGGCTTAAGCCCACGCCGACCCACGGAAGAAGGTCGCCGGCAACGAGATGGTTACCCATAGCTCTGTAAATATTTCCGTAAATACCTGTAATTATTCCGTCTTTAAATGCTTCATAAAGCCAAGGATCGGTGTGGTCGAAGATCGCGTTTCCGTAAAGAACGATGTTTCTTTTGCCGTGCTCGCGGAGCTTTGAAACGACCGCCTCAAGGCCTCTGTCGCCTGTTCTGTAGTAGTGCGGATAGCTGATGACATCGCCGTCTTGAAGCATATCTACTACTTCGTCAAGCGTTTTGATCTTACTTTTTCCGCGCGGAATGAAGTTAGGAGTCTTTCTCGGAGCGAAATGGGTGAAAAGATTCGACTCGTCGAAAGCCGAAACGAAATTTTTGTACTCTTTGCCGTTGAAATTCATGTTTTCCTCCCGAAAAATTTGTTCAAAAAACTTAAAAACGGGCAATCATAGTGCTTTTGAAAGCAATAGCAAAATTATCAGCTGTACATCATTGCGAGATCGCGCAGTCTTTCGGCGATTCTGTCGATCGGGGTGACTGTTTTGTCAGTCGTGGCGAAGAATGTGCCCCAGCCTGCCGCCGATTTCAAACCTTTGCTGTAGAATTTGCGGATGAAGGGATCGTTTTTTTCCACGAACATCCGGATGTCGTGCTCGGTGAAGGGGAAGACGATGTCCATTCCGACGCTTTCGCCGAGATATTTTTTCATGACTAAGATCCGAGAATTGAGATCTTTGTTCGAAACATGAGAGCTTTTCGCCTCGAGAATGTGGAGGTATCCGTTTTTGAAGACGACGAGTGTGTCTATCTCGATCAGCGAACTTGCCTTGCCGCTCAGTTTCACGTTCTGGAATACTGATGCTATCGATTCTTTGAGTAGCGGATACTTCTCCATCGCGCGGCATACGGCGTAACTTATGATTTTTTCAAAGATCACAGATATTTGCGAGCGTGTGTTAAGAGTGCTTTCGCGCTCGATTTCCTTGACATATTTCTGTTTGAAGCGGTTGAAAACGGCTGATGTCACATCCATGCTTTTGACATCGGCAAGAGAAGTGGTTTTTTCCGAAATTTTGGAAAAAAGAACGTCTAAAAAGTGCTGGACATCGCTTCTGAGGTCGGCTTTGTCGACTTCTCCGGCGAGTGGAAGGATTTTTCTGATGACCGCGTCCGGCATTTCGGCATTGAATTTTTTCTGGCAGCCTGCAAGAGTCGATCTGAAATCAAAGGAGTCGGAGAAAGTCTGAAGTTCTTTTCTGTGGCTCATTTCGTTAAAGAAATCGGTGAGTTTTACCCTTATTTCGTTTTTAGCCGCATTGATTTCGGGGCGCAGGTGAGGCATAACTCCGAAGATCCTCTGCAAAAACTTGTCGATCTGCTCGTCGCGGAAATTTTTCACCATGAAATCGTGAAGCTCCCCTTTGAGGTCGATGATCGTTTTCATATTGTCGTAGGACGAGAAGAAAGCCCGCAGATTCATTGAGTTGCAGAGATTGGTGTAAAGCTCTTCAAACTGCTCAGAGTTTTCTGCGAAATAATTCGTTTTGCCGTCATAGATCGTAAGAAAATCAGTAAGTTCCGCTCCATAAAGCGTGAGACGCTCCTTCAAGTGCCAGTCGATCGAAACAGAAGATTTGTATTCGCGGAAAGACTGCTCCTTTATCGCGATCTTATTTATCTGGCGCGTATCGAGATCGAAATAGACGAGGAAAAAATCGAGATCCTGCTTTTCTGAAAAACGCTTGAGATACTCGGCAAAAACGATTCTGTGGATCCCTTTTCCGCAGGAAGCGTCGCAGTAAATTTCGGTGATTTTGTATTCGTCGAAAACGCTTCTGACATGTCTTTTGAGCATCTCGATGATTTCCCCGAGATTCATGTTTTTCTCAATAAAAACATTGACATACTTGATGTCTTCGCCGTTAGTGCGCTTTACTAAAACCGGAATGTTTTTGTGCCAGTCGTTTTCCTGCGCCATCACAGTCGAAACAAAAATTATGACATCGGGAGCGGCTTCGCGGATAAGAGAAGCCTGAACGACAGTCTGACGCGAAAGGATCGTTACGAGAAGTCTCATACTCCCTCCTATTTTACAAAACTTTTGAGCAGTTCTATTTCCTGCGGCCACTTTTCGGGTTCCGGAGTCTCTAAAATCAGCGGAATATTGTCGGTGAAAGGCTGCTTAACGAGCCATTTGAAGCAGTCAAGCCCGATTGCGCCGTTACCAAGCGTTTCATGTCTATCGACCTTGCTTCCGAGCATTTTTTTAGCATCATTGAAGTGCATTCCGCGAAGATATTTGAGCCCGACAACTTTATCGAGTTCGCTGAAAGTTTTTTCGCACGCTTCAAATGTCGTGAGGTCGTAACCCGCGGCAAAGGCGTGGCAGGTGTCGATGCAGATCCCGACACGCGACTTGTCTTCAACTTTGTCAATGATCTCGGCAAGATGTTCAAATCTATATCCGACATTGGAGCCTTGTCCCGCGGTATTTTCGATGACTGCCGTGACCCCTTTTGTCTTATCAAGCGCGATGTTTATCGATTCGGCTATTTTTGAAAGGCACTCGCTTTCTGTGATCTCGCGGAGATGGCTTCCAGGGTGAAAGTTGAGCCTGTCGAGCCCCAGAATTTCGCAGCGTTTCATCTCGTCAGTGAACGAAGTCCGCGATTTCTGAAGCCCTTCATCAGCAGGATGGCCTAAATTTATGAGATAGCTGTCGTGCGGAAGTATCGCGTTTGCAGCGAAACCGACTTCCTGACAATTTTTTTTGAAAGCCTCAATCGAAGTAGCGGAAAGAGCCGGAGCGAACCACTGTTTCTGGTTTTTAGTGAAGAGAGCGAAAGCCGTAGCGTTGATGTCAGCCGCGTTTTTCGGAGCGTTTTCGACTCCGCCCGCTGCCGAAATGTGGGCACCGATAAGTTTCATTGGATCCTCCTTTCAAAAAAGCGGGGAAGTTTAGCACAAAAATTTTTCTTTCCGATTTTTTTAGTTTTTGACAAAAAACCGAGTTCATGTAGAGTTGCCCGTTTACAGTTTATGGAGTCACAAATGATAAAAAAATCTTTTCTTTTTTTAGTTTTGATACTGTTTTTTGCACATATTTCCGCAGATTCTATTGATATAGATGTTCCTGATGTCGTTTTCAGCGTTCAGAACGGTTTTTCTGTTCCGAAAATAGAGGGGTTCTGGCTTGACGGAACCGGAGAAGAGACGGTTCTCCCTGTCAAAAAGATGGTTTTCGGCAGCGTTGTAGTCAAAGTCGAAATACTGAAACAGCATAAAATAACTCTGGATGCTCCTTTGAAAAAAGGAAGTGGGCTCTACCGGCTGAGCGATATGCAGAAAGTGGGAAAAACGCCTTCCTCAGCGCGGAAAATGCCGACCGTTTCTCAATTCACATCTGACCGTAAACCTTCTTTGAAACAAGGTATCAGACAGTTTTCTTTCGACTTTTACCCGATCATTCCGGCCGGAGAAACAGAGGTCATAAAAATAGATAAAATCAGAGTCACGACAAAAGGGACCGCTCTGCTTCCTATGCACAATACCAAAAGCAGGAATTCACTTCTTATCCTCACGACAGAATACTTCCTTTCGGAGTCAACGGAGATCGAAAACTACATAACAGCCAAAAGGAATGCAGGTTTCAGAGTGGATATAGCTACAGAGACCAATTACGGCGGCGGCGAACTCACTGGTATGGAACGTGTCGCAAAAATCAGAAAATATCTGAAAAGCGTTTACAAGGATTATGATTTCCTGCTCATAATCGCCGGGACAGACACGCAGGGGAACGAAGTTCCGATGGTAGTGACACGTCCTGAGGATGCTGAGGATCCGTCTTATGAAAATGTTCCCACCGATATTTTCTATGCCGAACTCACCGAAGATATGGACAGCGACGGCAACGGAGTCTACGGCGAACGCACCGACATGATCGAATACGCATTCGAACTTATCGTCGGAAGGATCCCGATTTACGGCCAGAACGTCAAAAATGCCGACAAAATCTTGGCGAGAACGATCGAATTTATGAAAGAAAAGCCGTCTCAAGCGGAATATCGGCAGAAAATCCTGTTCCCGACAACGATTTCTTACTATAAAAATCAGGACCATCAGTTCGGGATCCCGAAAATGGACGGAGCATACGTTGCAGAATATCTCGTCAAAAACTCGATAAAAGAGCCGTTTACTTCAAAAACACTTGTTGAACAAAGCGGCTTCGACCCGTCCGAATTTATTAACGAAGACGCTTTGACCTATACTTCGATGCTTTCTCACATGAATCAGGGTTACGGCACGGTTTTCTGGCAGGCTCACGGAATGCCTGATTATTCGGTGCGGACGATCTGGTCATCCGACAGGAACAATAACGGTGTTGCGGACACATACAACTACGAGCTTTACAGCGACACTTTTGTAGACAACAACCTTGTCGGCAGCGTCAAAAAAATGACTCCCTTTGTTTTTCAGGGAAGCTGTCTCAACGGGTCGATACAGTCTTCAGGAAGCCTTGCCTACGAGACCCTCAAACACACAGCCGTCGGAGTCGTAGGCGCTTCTCAGGTTTCCTACGGCGCGATATTCAGCGACTACGATCTGAGTTCGCAGGACATTTTCGCTTACGGAGCCGTCTTCACCGATGCTCTCATAAAAAACGAGATCCCGGCAAAGACATTGTTTGATACGAAGGAACAGTGGTCCGACCGCAGTGTTCTTCTGACCATAAAGCTTGAAACGAACTACCTCGGAGATCCTTCTCTGAACCTGAATTTTATGCAGTGCGGAAGCGACAGTGACTGCGATGATGCAATTTTCTGCAACGGTTCCGAAAAATGCGTTGACGGCTTCTGCGAAAAAGCTGAAAACTCTGTTCCATGCCTTGACGATATAAACGAATGCGAATCGGCAGTATGCGACGAAGCGACAAGATCGTGCAAAACATCGCCGATGCCGGACGGTTCATTCTGCGGTTCCGCGACAAACCTGTGTTTCAGCGGAAAACAGTGTGTGAGCGGGAAATGTACAGATGTCAATCCGAAAGACTGCTCCGAGCTCGACTCAGAATGTTCCGCGGGGTCCTGCGATCCGGAAAGCGGAGAATGCATCAGAGTCGCTGTCAATGAAGGCGGAGCGTGCAGCACCGGAAAGCTCTGCATCAAAAACGAAGCCTGCTCGCAGGGATTCTGCGAAGGCGAAGCACCTGATATGCCCGAAGCAAAAGAGTGCCGCAAAACGGAATGCTCCGAATCAGAAGGATTCATCTCTGTCTCGGATCCCACACAAAACTGGAAGGAGTGCACTACCGAAGACGGGAAACAGGGATATTGCGACTACGGTTCCTGCACACCTAAAAAAGAACAGAAAAAGGAATCCTCTTCATCAGGCTGTTCCGCCATTATGTTATAACAAACGTCATTCTGAGCATAGCGAAGAATCTCAGATATTTCACTTTCGATCAATATGACGACAGATGTTTCGGCAATCCTCGCCATGACATGATTTCCATTTTTTAGTTTTTCCTGTATAATTCACAGTTTTTGATTGTTTAAAGGAGGGATCATGCGCCTGTTTTACGACATCATCGCGGACAAAAGAGACAAAAAAACTCTTTCCAAAGAGGACATTTCCGATTTTCTGCAGAGCTATCTTGACGGAACTTTGAAGGATTACCAGATGTCGGCCATGCTTATGGCGATTTTTTTCAATTCGCTCAACAGTGAAGAGCTTGAAACATGGACCGAAAAGATGCTTTACAGCGGCGAAGTGCTTGATTTCTCAGATATCGACGGCGTTGTGGTCGACAAACATTCTACCGGCGGCGTGGGCGACAAAATTTCGATCCCATTGGCTCCGCTTCTTGCCGAACTCGGCTTTTATGTGCCGATGATTTCAGGCCGCGGGCTCGGTCATACAGGAGGCACGCTCGACAAACTCGAATCGATCCCCGGTTTTTCGGTCAATATCAACAAGGATTCTTTCAAAAAGATCGTAAGGACCAACAAAATGGCTCTCATCGGGCAGACTCCCGAAATCGCACCGCTTGACAAAAGGCTTTACGCACTTCGCGACGTGACGGGAACAGTCGAATCGGTGCCGCTTATCGCTTCTTCGATCATGAGCAAAAAACTGGCTGAAGGAATAAACGGGCTTATTCTCGATATCAAAATCGGCGAGGGCGCTTTCATGAAGGATCTTGCTTCGGGAACGCGCCTTGCCAAGACGATGCGATCAATAGGAAAACGTTTTGGAAGAAGTGTTGATGTTCTTTTCACGAATATGGATGAGCCGCTTGGTTATGCTACCGGAAACGCCCTTGAAATAAAGGAATCCTTAGATGTAATGCAGGGGAAATACGTACCGCAGGTCACGGAACTCACGCTTAGAATGGCGGCAGTCCTCATGAAAACTTTCAAAATGACAAATTCCATCGAAGAAGGGGAAGAAAAAGCGAAAAAAATGCTTGAAACCGGAAAAGTTCTCGAAAGATTTGCAAAAACCGTCGAACTTCAGGGCGGGGATCCGAAAGTCACCGAAAACTATTCGATCCTTCCTGAAAGCCGCTTCAGAAAAGAGGTAAGAGCTACTGAAAGCGGTGTCATCAGCAGAATCGATGCTCTCGATTTCGGCAAAGCGCTCATTCGCCTGGGCGGCGGCAGACTCCGTCAGGAAGACAGCGTGAACAAGGCAGTCGGATTTGTTTTTGCGAAAAAAGCAGGGGAATCCGTCAAAAAAGGAGACCTCATCTACACGATACACTACGATGAGGAAGAAAGGCTGGAAAGTGCAAACGAGCACCTTGAAAACGCAGTCAGAATTTCGGAAAAAGCGCATGAAAAATCTCCTCTCATACTCGGAAGTCTATAAAAATGCTTGACGACAAGATTTTCACATTCAACAGCTACATGAAGACTAAATTCGGCGGCAGAGTTGCCCGCATCTCGATGAGCACTGGCTTTGACTGCCCATGGAACAAGTGCATTTTCTGCCGGAAAGAGTCGTTTTCGCCAAATGTTTCGGTCGATATGACTAAAGAAAACAGGCTTGAAACGCTTGAAAGAAGCATGAACTTCCTCAAAAACCGCTACGGCAACAAATTTTTTGCGGCATATTTCCAGAGCGGAACGTCCACTTTCGGCGACAAGGAAACTTTGGCCAAAATGTACCGCGAAGCCGCATCGATAAAGGGTGTTGTGGCAATGATCTTTTCGACGCGCCCCGATTATTTGGGCAAAGAAGAGATTCAGCTGATCCTTGACTGCGTTCCCGAAAACATAGATGAGATCTGGATCGAACTCGGTTTGCAGTCAACAAACGACTGCTCTTTGAAGTGGATAAACCGCGGCCACGATACAGCCTGCTACTTCAAGGCGATTGAAAATGTCGAAAAATACGGCAAGAACAAAATCAAAGTCGCTCCGCACATAATTTTAGGACTTCCCGGCGAAACCGAAGAAGATATGATGAATACCGTCCTTCAAAGCACGCAAAGCCCCGTCGTAAAAGGGTTAAAGCTCCATCACCTGCAGATCCACAACCGCACTCCGCTTGAAAAAATATATGCCGAAAATCCGTTTCCGCTTCTTTCAGTCGAAAAATATATCGAGATCACGGCTAAAATCATCGCGAAACTGCCGCCCGACAAAGTTTTGTTCAGGCTTTTCACAACTGCGCCGGCGGAATATCTCATCGCTCCGAAATGGAATCTCGGAACGCAGGAAGCTCTCCGCAAATTCGAGGAATATTTAGATGCCCGCCACATCACCCAAGGCTGCGAAAGGTGCATGGAATAAGGGTTTCAGAGGTATTAGGAGAATAAATATTGTTTAAGTTAATATTTTTTCGATTCTCGTCATTGTGTGCGGCAGCAATGAAGATTTTGTTTAGTTGCTTATTACGAAATCAGTGTAATTATCAGGAGTTATAACACAAAACGGAATATTGGGATAGTTGTTTGAAAAAGTCAGAGGGCACCTCGTTTTGGCTTTTTTCGGATTGTATTTGAATTCCCATGATGAAATTTTTCCTTCTATTTCCTCAAGAAAATCGACTTCCTGCTTCTGTGTTGTCCGCCAAAAGTAATATTTTGCCGTTATGTTATGGAAAATATTGTTTTTTATCCTTTCGCTTATCAGAAAGTTTTCCCAGAGAATTCCGTTGTCACTTCTCAGTTCGCAAGGTGAAAAATTCGAGATTACGGCATTTCTGATCCCGTTGTCGTAAAAATAGATTTTAATGCTTTTCTTAAGCTCGTTGCGCACATTTCCGCTGTACGAGTGCAGATGAAAAACGATGTAAGCTTTTTCAAGAAGATCGACATACCTTTGCACTGTCACAGTGTCTATTCCGAGAAGATTGCCGAGTTCATTAAACGAAACTTCACTGCCGACCTGCAAAGCGAGAGCCTGAACCAGTTTTTCGATTACTGCCGGTTTGCGGATATCCTGAAATTCAAAGACATCTTTGTAAAGGTAACTGCCGGCAATATTAGAAAGAATTTCCTTTTCATCACCGGGATTGTTCACGACATCAGGGTAAAAACCGTAAATCAGGCGTGTTTCAAGCGAGCGTTTTTCTTCCAGCAAAGTTGTGTGTTTTGCAAGTTCGTTTGAAGAAAACGGGAAAAGATTGTATTCGAATTTGCGTCCTGTCAGAGGTTCGTTGATAAAATTTGAGAGATCAAGCGAGGAAGAGCCGGTAACTGCAAGTTGAACATCCGGAAAATTATCGTGAATAAGTTTTATTGTAAGTCCGATATTTCTAACCCTCTGGGCTTCGTCGATAACAATAAATTTCGATTTTCCGATGATTGATTTAAGGCGTGTAGACGATGCATCGGCAAGGAGCGAGCGGATGTCCGGCTCGTCACAATTCCAGAACTGCACATGTTTCTCTTCCGGAAAAGATTCAACCATACTTTTTAAAAGCGTGGTTTTTCCGACTTGGCGCGGTCCTGTAATGACAATAACCTTTCCTTTACCGATTTTTGATTCAATGACTTTATTTAGATCTCTCTCAATACATCTCATGTTTCCAATTTTATAACAATTTACGACTATAATCAACAAAAATTACAATATTTGTTGATTTCGACTCAAATGTTTATCAAATAACAAAAGTTTTACAAATATATAATATATGTTTTGGAATCAATGTCAATAAATATTTGACATGCAATACAAAAAATGTTTTATCCGTGTGGTGTGTTTGTGCAAAACAAAAAAAAACAATTTCTTGCCATTTCAGCCAAGCTCCTTACAATATTACGTTTTTTGTGCTTTTTAAGATTGTTGAGATGAAAAAACTGATATTTTTAATAATTTTTCTTTTTTGTTTGTGTGTTTTCGGAAAAGAAGGAAAGCCAGAAAAACAACGCAGTCTTAATTTGTCTGGAAAAACTTTTCAAAGTATCTGTGAAGGCGAACTTTCCACAAAAATCATTTTTCTAAGCAACAAAAAAGCTGAGTTCTTTTTCCATGAATTCTGGCCGGAAGATGGTGACAACGCTGGAGAAGTAACCTATTTATCAACAGTCGATTACAAAGTGGATGGTAACAAAATTCTTATTGAAAGAGTCGGCATAAAATATGTTTTCTCATATTCAGAACTAAAAGATTATCCGAATTCTGCAAAAGGATTGCAGTTGATATCATTGACAGGAAAAGGCGACGAGTTTTTCAACGCTGAAGGATGTCAGAAAATACTTGTAGAACAAAAAAGCCAGGGTAATGCAAAAAAGAAAAAATAAAGATTTATGGTCATTTTCTCTTTCCAGCAAGGCTGCGGAATTTAATTAAATAATGATTCTTTTTCCCAATTTATAGGGAATCCCATTGAAGGAAATTGAGTTTTTCTTGCCATGTTCATTACAACTCTAAGTTTTTTTCTGAAATCGAACTCCGGGGCACAAATATCAAGAAAATATGTAATAATGCAGATAGAAACGTAGATTCTGTCCTGCGCAGGAATTGAAGAAACCCATTTTCTCGGTTTTGTTGTCGGCAGCATCGGGCGAACTATGAAACTCCGGCTGAACAGTCTGGAATAATGGGCACAGATATTTCTGACAAGATTGAGATGCTGCAGCCAGCTTGCAAGAACTTTGACAGACGCTTTTCTGAATCCGAAATATTCAGCTATCCTTATTTTTGCAGAAATATTGTTGCTTATATTTGAATATACTTTTGAGACTGTCCCGAAAGTCGTTGTTTCCAAAATCATCCATGCAGGCGGAAGATAAGAATTGTCGTACTCTTTTTCATAATGTTTTTTAAAAACTTCTCTGGAACGTTCCCAATGTTCCTGCAACTCTTTCAAATTTTCTTCAAAACAGCGCTTGTTATGGCAAAGTGCCGGATCAGCATACCATCTTGACCCGTATTCCAAAGACATTTCCAATGCCAGCTGAGTTCTTATTGCAACTTCGATATGCCCCATGGCTTCGGTGATAAGGTTCGTCAACTTCGAATCAAACACATAATCATTCCATATATATTCCCATCTTGAATTTTGCAGAAATGGCGAATCCGGCTCAGAGTTATTCTGATAAGGGTAAGTATATCCTCTAAGTCTGTAATAACTTATGTGACTTAATATTTTAACAAGTTCTTCTTTGGAAATGCCTTTTAAGCCACGGCTCAGCAACAATAGAGCTTGATCCTCTAAAGACAAAGGTGGTTTGATATATAGTTTTTTGTTCATATCAATTGTTTTTGAGTAAAAAAAAGAGAGAGAACCCCGCTGGGTGCGCATTGTTAAGAGGCGTGCAGGGTTTTCTTGTTTGCAATTTAAATTTTAATTGTGAGAATGTCAATTTATTTCTTCCTTCAGTACATTGTATTTTAAATTTTTGACGTTTGCCACTTGCATTAAAAGAACTGAAATCCAACTTTCAATATTCTAGAATATGTGTTTTTAAAATGTTGTCAATTTAATAATTTGATTTTTTAATCATTCTTTGAGTTGCTGTGTGTTTTCTGTTATCATCAAGATCTGTTTCTTCTCCTTATACAAACAATTTATTGCAGCATGTTAGCGGAAATCCGCAAAATTTGCATTGATGCGGCGCAATAAAAACCGTTTCCTTGCCATTCCAGCCAAACTCCTTACAATATTACGTTTTTTGTGCTTTTTAAGATTGTTGAAATGAAAAAACTGATATTTTTAACAATTTTATTGTTTCTTGCAGCCTGCGCCTCTGTTCCGACCGGCACCAAAACTGAATCTCCGAAAGCCCGTTTTGTTTTTCTCCACAAAAACGGTTTTTACGGTCTGCTTGACGAGAACGGGAATGAGATGGCACCGGCAAAACACACCCAGATTGAAGTTCTCGGAAACGGCAGAATCGCGCTTTTTGCAAAGGACGGGATCAGGCTCATCAACGAAAAGGGAAGAATAATCAGCAGAACATTTTATGAAATCGGCTCTTTTAATCCGGTTGATAGTGCTAACCCTGATGCCGGAATGCTTGCACCGGCTTCACTCGGTCCGAATGAATACGGCTTTATCGACGACTCAGGAATTTTCAAAATTGCTCCGATTTTTGAGAGTGCCCGCAGTTTTTACAACGGTTTTGCGCCTGTTAAAATTTCGGGAAAATGGGGACTTATTGATAAAAACGGAAAGATTGTGCTCAATGCGATTTACGACAGTATATGGATAATGCAAAACGGGCTGCTGATTGTCACAGACGAAAAAACAAGCAAAAAGTGTGTGATAAAAACCGACGGGACTGAGATTTTTAGCTGTGAATACGATAAAATACAGGCGTTCAACAAACTTTTATATGCCTACAAAAAAGATGAAGACAAATCCCGTATTTTTGATTTGGAAGGAAAACTACTTTTTGAAACCGAAGGGAGCGGCACGCTCTGGGATCTTCAGGAGGGTATGACATCTTTTGAGACAAAAGAGGAAACTCTTATTTTTGATACGGCAAACAAAATCGTTATGCGGGGAAACTTTTCTTTAAATTTCGGTGCACACTTTTATAAAGGACGCATTGAAGTCGAAACTCCTGAAAAACAGGTGAGATATTTTGATATTAAAGGCAAAGAACTCCCTGATTCAGACGATGATAAAGATAAGAAATTCATAACGTGGCATATATTTAGAAAATCGGGAAAAGCAGGAATTGAGGATAGTAACGGAGAAATCATTATTTCTGCAAAATATGATGAAATATCTGCTCCTTTTCCGATTCAAACTACAGATAAAATTTTTATTGTCGGAAATAACGATTTGTACGGTGTGATCGACAAAGCCGGAAAAGAGATTTTTCCGATAGAATTTGACTATATAGATTATTTTTATGATGGCGAGGCGATTGCTTCAAAAAACGGAAAATATATGGTTTTGGAAGAATCTGGAAAAGTCAAATTTGTCAGCGAATATCCGATCAAATATCTCATAAAAAAAGTGATTCAGGAATTTCCGCCCAAAAAAGAACGCTGGATTCCTTAACAACAGAAAAACTGACAAAATAATCACAAATCTCCAAAAAACTTGCAAAAGTCCCATGAAAAATGTTATAACTTTTACGAAAGTGGTATGACTTTTGTAAAAACGAGGTCCCATGAAACGAAATTTCATTAACGATTTAATCGCCTGGAAGGAAAGCAAGAACCGCAAACCGCTGCTTATCACAGGTGTTCGTCAGTGCGGAAAAACCTACGCATTGAAGGAATTCGGAGAAACGCAGTTTGAAAATGTGTGTTACATCAACTTTGAGTCAAACAGTGCATACTCTTCTGTTTTTGATTACGATTTCGATGTGGAACGCATCATTCGTGAAATCGAACTGCTGGAACAGTGCAGGATAACGGCGGGAAAAACGCTTCTGATATTCGACGAGATCCAGGAAGCACCGCGTGCAATCACAGCTCTGAAATATTTCTGCGAAAACAAACGCGATCTTCATGTCGCATGTGCCGGATCTCTTCTCGGAGTCGCGCTGAAAAGGGAAAATTTCACTTTTCCTGTCGGCAAAGTGAACAGGATGCAGATGCACCCGATGAGTTTTGACGAATTTTTGGCCGCGAACGGCGAAGAAAAATATCTGGAACTTTTTACCGGCTGGAAATCAGACCGCGTTATTCCCGATGTCTATACAAAACCGCTGGAGCGTCTTCTGAAGGAATACTATGTTGTCGGCGGAATGCCGGAAGCGGTGAACGAATATGCTGCATCGAAGGATTTTGCGGCGGTTCAGGAGATTCAGGATACGATTCTGAGCGACTACGCCGACGATTTTTCAAAGCACGCTCCGGTTTCAGAAATAGAAAAAATCAGACTGGTGTGGGATTCTGTTCCGAAACAGCTTGCTAAAGAAAACAACAAATTCGTCTTTTCCCATGTGAAGGAGGGAAAACGCGCCCACGAGCTGGAATCGGCATTGCAGTGGCTCAAAAACGCGGGGCTTGTTCATCTTGTGGAACTTGTCCAGAATGCGGAAATTCCTCTTTCGGCGAACGCAGATGCGACATATTTCAAAGTCTATATGGCAGATACCGGCCTGCTTTGCCGCAGACTGGGCTTAAGCTACAAAGATATTCTGGGAGATGGCAACAACCTGAAAATATTTAAAGGTGCGATTGCTGAAAATTATGTCCTGAATGAACTTGTAACGCTGCGGAAGAACCCGTATTTCTGGCGGTCAGGAAACAGTGCGGAACTTGATTTTCTCTTTGAGGAAGAGGGAGAAATATTTCCCGTTGAAGTGAAAGCCGCGGCAAATACCCAGGCAAAGAGTTTCAAGCAGTTCTGCAAGAAATTCAAACCAAAAACAGGTTACAAACTTTCGCTCAAAAACCTCGCCGTCGCAGACTGTGAGGGAACTGCGGCAATTAGTCTGCCGCTCTATCTGCTGTGGAATATGGATAAAATCAAAAAATAAGTAATATTCAGGCGTAAACCGTCCCGCACAAGGCTGTGAAAGGCAAATCCTTAGAAACCCCGCAGAAGTCATATAAAATCCCGAATTTGTATTGATGAAAACTCCGAATTTTTATTGATGGAGCTGACAAAGTTTCCTTGCCATTCCAGCCGAAACGCCTACAATAATTGAGTTTTTTGCACTTTTTAAGGTTCGTGTCTCAATCAGGAGAATAAAATGAACGAAACATATATCATTGAAGCGATCGGATATGTAGGATCGGCGCTGGTTCTCATTTCGATGCTGATGACTTCAGTAGCGAAGCTGCGGCTTATCAATACTTTCGGGAGCCTGATTTTTACCGGTTACGCGCTTGCGATCCAGTCTTATCCGACTGCCGCAATGAATTTCAGCCTGGCGCTCATCAACATTTACAATCTGGCAAAACTGCTTAAAAACAAAAAGGAATATTCAATAGTTGTTCTGCAGCCTGACGATGCATTCGTCACTTATTTCCTGAATTTGTACAAAGCCGACATCGAGAAGTTTTTCCCGAAATTCGTCAGATCCGAAGAGTGCGACCGCGCTTATCTCGTCTGCCGCGGCACAGAAGCTGCCGGGATCTTTCTGGGAAGGAACGCGGACACTTCGATCAATGTGAAAATCGACTACACTACGCCGGTCTACCGCGACTGCTCGGTCGGGAAATACCTTTACAATTATCTCGCTTCGCAAAATTTCAGTGAACTTGTTGCCGAAAATGTTTCGGAAAATCACAAACCGTATCTCGAAAAAATGGGATTCGTTCAAGACGGCCCGCACTTCGTCAAAAAATTGTGAAAATAATCGCAAGAGGTGCATGGCATAAGGGTTGTGCAAGAGTTTGAGCCTTTATGAAAGCAGAAAATCGGAAATCACAGAAACCGTTTTCTCGTAGAACTCTTTTTCTTCGTTAAGAAGTTCGTGGAACCCTTTTTCGATAAGGGTCTTGTGGCAGTTTTCAATATTCGACGCAACGACATTCTGAATATTGTTGCTGACGACAGTGTCGTTTTCAGCCTGAACCAAAAGGACCGGAGCTTTCACTTTTTTTGCTGCTTCAGGAAGTTTTTCCATCGCTTTCATACTTTCGCATACCCACTTGAATGCAGGTCCGCCCAGTGCAAAAGAGCGGTTCTGAGTCACGAAACTCTGCTGTGCGATATATTTTTCAAAGCTGTGTGTGAGAGTAGTTCTTTCAAAAGGTTTCAGGTAATCCTTCGAACTTTTTCCGGGAGCGTAAAATTTGCTGAAACCTAACAGGCATGCACCTTTAACGATTATTTTGACCAAAATTTCCGGCATATCGTAAATGAGTCCCCACATCGGGCTCGTAAAGACTATTTTTGTGAACAGATCTTTGCATCTTGCGGCAAGAAGAAGCGAAACTGCGCCTCCCATCGAGTGCGAAACCAGAAAGAGATCTTTGTTTTTTGCATATTGAAGAACGGTATTTTTGAGAAAATCCTCGGCATCATCGACATAAAAATCAAAATTTTCGACGTACCCCTTTTCGCTTTCAGGCAACATTCTGCCGCTTGCCCCCTGCCCTCTGTGATCAAGCGCGAAAACCGTGAAACCGAGAGCATTCATCCGTTCGAAAAAAGGGAGATACTTCAAAAAATACTCCGCCCTGCCGGTCAGAAACAGAATAACGGCTTTTTCACGCCCTGATTTAAAGCAGGAATATGCGATTTTCACGTTTCCGTGCCGGCTTTGGAAAGAATCGATATTTTCAAACATTTTCTGCCCCGTTTATCAAAAAACAGTTTATTTTACACAGGGAAAAAGAATTTGAAATTTTTGCCCGGTGAAGTGTTTTATGACTTGTTTTCCGGCCGTTTATCTGCTATAAGTGCACGCTTTTTTAATGGAGAAGAAATGTCTGACATAATTACTGAAAATTTTGATGTTTCAAGTGTGAAACTGGAAGGCAAAAACCTTATTGAAGCGGCGGCAGGAACAGGAAAGACCTATTCCATCGCGATAATGGTCCTCCGCTGGATACTGAATACCGCCCACACGATCGATTCGGTCATCGCAGTGACATTCACAAACTACGCCACAGCCGAACTCAAAGAGAGGATCCTCAACTTTCTTGAAGCGGCTCTTGCTTTCTTTGAAACAGGTGATTGTAAAGATCCGACTATAAAAAAAGTCTGTCTCGGCATTCCTGAAAACGAACGTGAAAAAGCTGTCAAAAAGCTGAAAGCCGCTGTCAACGACTTCGACACGGCTTCGATATTCACGATCCACGGTTTCTGCCAGAAACTCATCCGCGAACACGCTTTCGAGCTCGGGACCGATTTCAACATGAAACTTTCGGAGGATGCCGATCCAGACAACGATGCCGCCACCGGTTTTTTCAGAAAGAACATCATCAACTGCAAACTGCAGGACGAAAACGGCAGAAAGCTGCTTTCAGTAAAAGAATTCCGCGAAAGAGTCTCCAAAGAAAAGCTGAAAGACTTCATTTCAAAGGCGGGAATAGGCATCGGGAACCAGAAGATAATCATAAAAAACGATAAGCTGAAACCCGGCGACGCCGAGAAATTAGCCGGGATTTATGCCGACTTTGTCAAAGAAGCTCCTATCTCGGTCAAAGAGAAACGCCGTAAGACCAATGTTATGGGTTTTGACGATATTCTGCTGATACTTTACGAAGTCCTCAGCAACGGCGGGAAAACGGCGCAATCGCTCAGAAAAATCATGGAAGAGCGCTATTCGCTTGTCCTTATCGATGAATTTCAGGATACCGACCCGCTGCAGTATCTGATTTTCAAGACCCTTTTCTGCAACGGACATCACACTGTCTTTTTTATCGGAGACCCGAAACAGTCGATCTACGCATTCAGGAAAGCCGACATCTTCGCTTACATCGAGGCAAAAAAAGAGATCGGTCACGTCTATAAAATGACGAAGAATTTCCGTTCCGCGCCGGCTGCGGTAGAGGCGACGAACGAAATTTTCGGTGCCGACAGTGAAAATATTTTCGGCGGGGAAAAACTTATAAAATATGAGAATGTCGATGCTGAAAAAAAAGAACAGGACTATTGTCTGACATACGACAATGCCCCGTTTTACGGAATGCTCGTGCGACGATTACCGGATAAGAAAGGAGACAAAGCTGTACCGTCGGACACCTTAAAAGCAATGATGACCGGAGATATCGTGCAGTCAGCATGGGATATGGTAAAAGAAGATTCTGCTTTCAAAATCAGAGAAAAAAAAGAGGATCAGATCATAGAAAGAGCCGTTGCGCTGTCGGACATAGCCGTTCTCGTTGCGAAAAACGATTTTGCACTCGAAATATGCAAGGCATTGAACGCAGCCGGCATTACGGCAGTTGTTGAAGCCGATAACGCGAAGCAGCTCTCTATTTTTTCTTCCGCAGAAGCCCTGGTCATGCAGAGACTCATATCGGCTGCATCTTCAAAAGGATTGCCGGAGTTCAAAACGCTCCTTCTCACTTTCTTTTACAAAAAAACCGTTGACGATATCACCGAAGACAACGATAATCTGACGGAACTCCACAGAAAATTCATTTCGTGTTTTTCCGAATGGGATCAGAAAGGATTCGGTTTTTCTTTTTCGAAACTTCTTGAAGACGAAAACATCCTCAGGAACATTGCAGCAGAAGGAAAAAGAACAGTCAGCATCATCAGACAGCTTTCCGAACTCATACAAAAACATGAATCTTCTGAAGGCTCATCAGCGCTGCACACCAAGAAATGGTTCAATGAAAAAATGAATTCAAAAAGCAGCGGGAAGGAAGAGGAAAACATCCGCTCCGAAAGCGAAGAAAAGGAGTGCGTAAGAGTGATGACCCTGCATAAAAGCAAAGGACTTGAATTCAACATCGTATTTTTTCCGTTCATACTTCCCTCATTCTCCTCCTCCAGGGAACAATGGATGACGCTTCATTCAAAAAACGAAGTGAAAAACATTTACGAAAGAGGAGTAATGCTCACTTCGGAAGGAGGAGATGAAACAGATGAGGCGCTTGAAGAAAACCGCAGGATCTATGTCGGTATAACACGGGCGAAGTACCTTACTGTCTGCTACACGCAGGATACCGGAAAATCGCTTGAGAAGACTTCGTTTTTTGAGCGGAAAAACTCTAAAATCATCAATACGGCCGCACTCGAAACCGTAGAGAGCGAAGATGAGAACAATACTGAAAAAAAGAAGACTTTTTCAGGAACAGAACCGGTCCCGCAGGAAGAAATGAACAGAAGGATAAAATCAGGCTGGGCTATGACGAGTTTCAGCGGAATAATGTCACACGGACAAAACGAGGAAGTATCTTTAGGGAACGAAAACGAAGACCCTGATCCGGCTGAAAATACGGAAAACCGCACCGATTGCAGCAACGACGATGAAAACGTGCCTATGGCTGACTTCCCGAGCGGAGCAGATGCGGGAACAGTCCTTCACTCGATTTTTGAAAAAGCGGATTTTTCTTCCGGCGACAACACAAAAATCATCAGCCCTCTCCTGAAAAAGAAGATGAATTTTTCAAATGACGAACTTGAAAAAGCGGTTTCGGCAGTAAACGTATGTCTCCGGAACGTCCTTTCAGCCCCGGTTTTCGAAGGCGGAAAAACTCTGGAAAGTGCTCAGGAGAGCAAAATCCACGAAATGGAATTCTTCATTTCGATAGAAAGCGACTTTTACCGCAGCCAGCTTTCGGAAATCATTAAAGACAACTACAAAACTGCAAATCTTGACGACGGCAGCGTCAGCAGAGGTTTTCTCCACGGATATATAGATCTTGTCGCGAAAATCGACGGAAAATACTACATCATCGACTGGAAATCGAACAATCTGGGCACACACTTTTCAGATTACAGAAAGGAAAAGATCGAAGCAGAAATGAAAAAACACAACTACTATCTGCAGTATATGCTCTACCTTGCGGCTTTCGACAAGTATATGCGGACAGTTGACAAAGAATATTCTTACGAAAAAAGTTTCGGCGGAATAAGGTATGTTTTTATGCGCGGCGTCCAGAACGGAAGCGATAAAACCGGTATTTTTTCCGACAGACCGGATATATCGGAATTAAAAAGGATCCAAAAACTTTTCGAAGGTGAGAAATGATTTTCGGCAGCAGAATCGACCTGTTAAGCAAAATGAAAGAGATGAAGCTCGTTACGGATGTCTCGGTAAACATCGCGGAATTTCTGTGCGGACTCGAAAAAAACCTCAGCGGAGATGAAAAACAGACTCTCGCCGCAGCTGCAGCCCTTCTTTCCGAATGGGTCTCATCAGGAAGCATCTGCCTTATGAAAGACGACATCAAAACCTTTATTGAAACAAACGGAGAAGCTCTTTCAGGCACCGGTTTTCCGGATTGGGAAAAGATCAAAAACATCCTTTCAAAAAGTTCCTGCTGCACTTCAGACCCTGAACACGAGCAGAGACCTGTCGTCCTTGCGGGAGAGAAGCTCTATTTTTACAAATACTGGCTTTATGAAAATTCTCTTGCCGCAAAAGTGCTGAATTTATCGCACGGAGAAGGAAAATATGCTAAATACGCAGATAAAATAAAGGCCGTTTTAGACAAACTTTTCGATGAAGATGCAAAAAAATACGGAACAAAAAACATTGAACAGCAGAAAGCAGCCGAAACCGTCATCAATCACCGCTTTTCGGTCATCACCGGCGGCCCGGGAACGGGAAAAACGACGACTGTCGCAAAAATAATAGCCGGAATTTCAAGTGTCTGCGAAAAAGCAGTGATAATCCTTGCAGCACCTACCGGCAAAGCGGCAGCACGTATGACCGAATCACTTGTCAGCGAAACGGAAAAAATGGAAGGATCGAATGCGATAGAAAATGCAGAAATACTCAGAAAAATGAAATCTCTCGAAGGACAGACCCTGCACAGGCTTATGGGCTGGATGTTCGGCAAACCGGAGAAGAACGCGGAAAATCCGATATACGCCGACCTTATTATCGTTGACGAGGCGAGCATGGTGGATATCGCAATGTTTTCAAACCTGCTGGACGCTGTTTCCGACAGCACTTCGTTAGTCCTTCTCGGAGACAAGGATCAGCTTGCCAGCGTTGATGCCGGCAATGTTCTCAGCGACATATGCAGCGCAGACGAAGCCGGACTTTTCGAGAATAATATCGTAGCCAGACTTACAAAAAGCCACCGGTTCGAAGAACATCCGGCTATAGGCAGATTAGCCAATGCGGTCAACGGTCAGAAAGATGCCAGGGAAATCATTAAAATATGCACCGAAGAACAGGATCTTGATTTCACGACAAAAACGGTGGATGAGATCGTCAGAACAGCTGCAAATAATTACGGATTTCTTTCAGATGCCGGCATCAAACCGGAGGAAGCTCTCAAAAAACTTAACGATTTCAAAATATTATGTCCTTCAAAAGAAGACTCTTTCGGAGTTGTAAAACTCAACGAAGCGATAGAGAAAGATCTCGGCAGAGACAGTTCGGACGTTTTTTACAGCGGACGGCCGATAATGGTTACAAAAAACGACTACGCAAACAGCGGCCTCGTCAACGGGGACTGCGGTATCATTCTGGGAAAACGAGCATATTTCAAGACAGACAGCGGAGTGAAATCGTTCCCGATATCAGCTCTGCCGCCGGTCGAGACTGTCTACGCGATGACGATCCACAAAAGCCAGGGAAGCGAATACAGTTCCGTTCTTGTCGTCATGCCTGAAAACAATATGCCGATGCTGACGAAAGAGCTACTCTACACCGCGATAACAAGGGCGAAAGAAAAAGTGGAGATAGCTGCGAAAGAGAGCGTTTTAGAATACACTCTCAAAAACTCAGCGGCAAGGAACAGCGGTTTTAAAGAGGCTTTGGAAAAACTGAAAAAATCATGAAGAGTGCGATTTTCCCCGAAATAGTCTTCAGACAAGAGTTTGCCGGCTTTGCGGAAGACCCGTTTGTACAGGCATTGGATTTCATTCGCGGAAAAAACGGTGATTTTAAGCGGAAATATGCCGCTACCGAGGCTGCGAACCTGCTTAAATACAGGGATTTCCGCACGATTTGCGATTCTCTCAACGCTGACGGCATAACACGCTTTATCCCGGTCAAGGGGATGTATGTTTTCAACACGATTTTCGCGAATCATCTCGGTTTGAGGCCGATGTCGGACATTGATCTGCTCTTCGCGCCGGATGAATACAAAAAACTGAAAAAATTCCTCGCAAAACACCCAAAATTTCCGGCATCTCACGGCGAGCACTCATTTTTAGAACACGGCAGCGAGGCAATGTGTGTGATCTCGGGAAAAACTCTGACTGAACTCCACTCGCGGATAACGACTATGCCGATAGCGGGGATCATAAATGAAATATTTGAAAATATCGAAGAAATAAGCGATGCCTCCGGCAGCAGGATGTTCGTTCCGAAGACCGAATATGCCGTGATCGTCATGCTCATGCACGACTACACTGCATCAAGTCTGCTTAATTTTTCGGTAAGACGGCTTCTTGAGTTTTACATAGTTTTAAGCAATTCCGACTTGAATAAAGTTCTCGATATTGCACACAGGTTCGATCTCGACCGGGCTTTGGAGATGCAGCTTTTCATGATTTATACAATGCTTGAAAAAACTTTTTTCCCGCGGAACGCTTTCAGGATCTGCGAAGAGTTCGGTCCCATCGAGAAAAGCGCACGAGGGTTTCACGTGAAACATCCGTGGAAAATACACAGAAAGATCTTCCACGGAAAAACTCTTCCGCTCGGAATGAAAAATTATTTTGCTTCGATGATCCGCGAGACAAAAGCGGGAATGAAATTCATAGAGATCTTTCACAGGTGAGAAATGAAACACTTTTTGGGACTTGATCTGGGCTCGGTCAGCCTTGACTGCGTCATACTCGATGAAAACAAAAATATCGTCTATAAAAGTTACCGCCGGACTAACGGAAGGCCTTTGAAAGCCGCATCGGAACTTTTTGCCGAAATGAAGCAGACTTGCGGAAATATCGAACTTTCCGGCGTATGCGTGACCGGTTCGGGCAAAGAACTCATCGCCGATCAGTTCGGCTTCGATGTCACGAACGAAATAATCGCGCACGCCACCGCGGCATGGACACTTTATCCCGATGTGAAATACATTTTCGAGATCGGCGGTCAGGACTCGAAATTCATAACTGTAGGCAAAAGCAGCAGCGGAAAGCACTACCTCAAAGACCACGCTTTCAACGAACTCTGCGCTGCCGGAACGGGCGCATTCCTCGACCAGCAGGCACAGAGACTTGGTCTTACCACGGAAGAACTGGGAAATATCGCTTTTTCGGCAAAAAACGTGCCGAGTGTGGCCGGGAGATGCTCCGTTTTCGCGAAATCAGACATGATACATTTGCAGCAGAAAGGGGTCCCGAAAGATGAAATTGCGGCAGGGCTCTGTTTTTCACTTGCAAGGAACTATCTTTCAGCGCTTTGCCGCGGCAAAATACCGGAGCCGCCGATACTTTTTCAGGGAGGAGTCGCCGCAAACAAAGGTGTAGTGCGCGCTTTCAGAGAGATTCTGAATTTAAGCGAAAACGAGCTCATAATTCCCGAAAATTTCGGCGTAATGGGTGCTGTCGGAGCGGCACTTTCAGCTTTTGAAAGCAAAGAAAACAGAAAATCATCCCTTTCCGAAATCGCGAAAAACTTCTCTCAAGCATTTGATTTTATTGAAGAAAGCGATTTAAGTCCGATAAAATTCGAAAATGTCAGAGAAATTCAAAAAAATGAAAAACCGAAAGATTCATCGGAACTTTTTCTGGGAATAGATGTCGGATCGGTCAGCACGAAAGGGGCTCTTCTCGACAAAAACAGAAACGTGATCGCCTCCGCATACCTTCCTACAGCGGGAAAGCCGGTAGAGGCGGTAGAAAAAGTCGTTGCGGAGATAAAAAAACAGGCAGGAGAAAGTGTTGTTTTTGCTGAAACCGCAGTCACGGGATCAGGAAGACACCTTGCTGCGAAATTTTTGCAAACGTCTGATACTATTGACGAAATCTCTGCTCAATCTATTTCATGCGGCTACTTTTTCCCTGACTGTGACACGATCATCGAGATCGGCGGGCAGGATTCTAAATTCATAAAAATGGAAAACGGCGCGATAAGCAATTTCAAGATGAACAGAGCGTGCGCCGCAGGGACGGGATCGTTTCTGGAAGAGCAGTCGAACCGCCTTAAAATCAGCATAAGAGACGATTTTGCCAAACTTGCATTCTCATCGCTTCATCCTGTGAGACTCGGCAGCAGATGCACTGTTTTTATGGATTCAGACCTTGTGCACCATCTTCAGCGCGGTGCTAAAACAGAGGATCTCTGCGCCGGCCTGGCCTATGCGACATGCGAGAACTACATCGAAAAAGTCGTCGGCTCGATGAAGGTCGGCAAAAACATAGTTTTTCAGGGCGGAGTCGCAAAAAACAAAGCTGTTGCGGCAGTTTTTGCAAAACTTCTGGAAAAACCTGTGAGCATCCACCCCTACCCTGAAATTTCAGGAGCTATCGGAGCTGCGATTTCGGCAATGGAAGAGCATTCCGCAGGAAAAAAGGAAAAGGAAAAGACTAAAGCGACCGACGGTTTTGCGATCCGCGAAGAACTGCTTCTTTCCTACCTCAAAGAATATGAACCGAATGCAGAAACCCCTGACTGCAAAGGGGTCATAGCGATGCCGTTCGCCCTCAATATGACGGAGCATCTGCCTTTCTGGGCTGCATTTTTCGGTGAACTCAACTACGAACTCGTTCTTTCGCCGAAAACCGATAACGAAATAGTTCAATCGGGGCTTATCCGTGTTCCGGCTGAGTTCTGCTATCCGATGAAAGTCCTTTTCGGACACGTCCAAACCCTTTTGGATAAAGGGTATAAGCGTATTTTCATCCCGCATTTACAATTTTTTGCGCCGCCTAAAAAAGGTTTGCAGTATGCCTGCCCCTACACCCAGGCTGCACCTTACGTCGTCAGGGAGAATCTTGAAACCGAGGCCGAGATCCTGACGCTTCAGTATCCGATCGCGGGAGAAGAAAAATTCTGGACCGAAAACACAGCGAAAACGCTCGGACTCACCTTTGAAGAAATCGACTGCGCCCTTGCAAAAGCAGGCGCTGCGCAGCGCGAATTTACGAACAAGTGCATTGCAAAAGGACGAGAGATAATAGAAGAAATCGAAAGAACAAACGGCCGCGGAGTCGTTATCCTGGGCAGACCTTACAACACGACAGACAGGCACATCAACTTAGATCTGTCGAAAAGGCTGAACGGCTTCGGAATAACGACGATCCCGGCAGATTTTCTTCCCACGGCCGAAGAAAAACTTCCTCCGATCTGGAGCAGAGTCCGCTGGGGATACGGCAGAAAGCTTATTCAGGCGGCAAGGATCCTGAAAAAACACAAGAATTTAGGAGCAATAACTGTCACCAATTTCGGCTGCGGCCCTGACGCTTTCATCGATCAGTATCTTGAATACGAGCTTTCGGACACGCCGCATCTGGTTCTCGAATTTGACGACCACCGCGCCGAAGCAGGACTTGTGACGAGGATCGAAGCCTTTTCGCGAAACTTCAAAATTGCAGACAGTGAAAGATCGGTCGTTGACGGGATCGACCCCGGAAAACCGAAGATCCCGCTTCGCGAATACACCTACTACATTCCGAGTTTCATGGATCACGCCATGGCGATAAGCGGCGCGCTCAAGGCAAGCGGCTGCAAAGTCGTCCTTCTTCCGCCGACAGACGACGAAAGCTGGGAACTCGGACTGAAATACGCTTACGGCAGAGAGTGTCATCCGTTCATTTCGTTTGTGGGTGATTTGCTCAAAGCGGCGAAACGGCCTGATTTCGTGCCGGAAAAAGCGTGCTATTTCGGCCCGTCATATTTCGGTGCATGCCTTCTTCCGCAGTATATCATCGCGATGCACCTTGTTCTGAAGCGTCTGGGACTCGGTGAAGTCACGATCATGAATATCACCGACGAAACCAACATGAAGGAACTGGGACCCAAGTATCTTGCGAGAATGGCTCTCGGGATCTATGCGATCGACCGTTTTTTCAAGTGGAAAACAGAGATAACGCCTTACGAAGCGGAGGCCGGCGGAGTCGAAAAAGTTTACCGCGACGTTCTTTCAGGGATCGAGAAAGGGCTTGAAACGGGCGGATTTTTCAAAGCGGTAAAACGCGGCGTCAAGGCGATGAAATCGATAAAACTGACTCCGCAGAACGGCACAAGACCCAAAATCGGCGTTGTCGGAGACGTTTACACCAGAATAAACGCCCACTCAAACGGGAAACTCTTTGAAAACCTCAAAAACATGGGCTTTGAAGTCTGGCCGTCGTGTTCGATGATCGACCTCACCTTTATGGCACTTGAACTCAAATCGGACGACTTTTTGAAAGAAGGGAAAAAGGTAAAAAGTTTCCTCGCGAAAGGAGCTTTTCCCGCAGTGAAAATGTGCCGCCACCTCATTGACAGATACTTCCCCGACACGATCAGAACTCCGCAGGAGCGCGACCTCAACTTCATAAAAAAGACTGTCGGAAAACATATCGACATCACGATCGACCGCGCTCTCACATTGAATTTAAGCCGCATCGGAGAACTTCACGAAGCCAAAGCCGATGGCATTTTGAATGTCATGTGCCACAACTGCATGCTCGGCACCGTCACAGAATCGCTCACCTCGACTTTGAGAAAGGATACCGACGACACACCCATCTGCACACTTGTTTACGAAGGCTTGAAATCGACCCACAACAAAAACCGCCTCGAAGCGTTCGCCCATCAGGTGAAACAAAAAATTTTTAAAGAATAATTGAAAACGCTGACACTTAAAAACTTGCCGTAAATTTAATAAAATATATACTTCGCCGATTGAACTGACGGAGGTCTCATGAAGAACTTAAAAATCTGCACGGCGATCAGAAACAAGGATTTTGAAGATGAAATCATCAAGATCATCCAGGATGCAGGCTGGGTGCATTCGAATGTCAACAGTGACGATATCGTGAACGAACACAGATCGGTAAATCAGGTTTTCATTGTCGAGGACAACTATTCACAGATCCTGAATTTAGTCGAATTTCACAATTCGTGCCATCTCAACTTTATTCCGACGGTCGTTCTCTCCACTCCTGAATCGAAATTCAAGGACTGGGTCAAGGGTGTGAAATATCCTGAAAAATATTTTCACTGCGGTCTGATGAACTTCAGGATGATAGCGACCCAGACGATCGAAACGATGTCGGCTTTAGCAGAAGCACACAGAAATCTCGTAGTTAAGAAATACAGAGAGGCAGCGACCGATGTATTCAAGAAATCGGCACTCGATTTCAGATCGTTCCTTTATGAAGTCCTCACAATGAGTCTCGATATACTCTATGCGGAAAGAGGTTCGATCATGCTCCTCAACGAAAAAGGAAACCTTGTCGTCGAGGCTGCGACTAAAAAAACGATCATCGGTATAGAGATCCCGCCATGCAACGAGAATGTCGCGTGGACAGTCGTCAACACGATGAAACCTATTTTTGTCGAAAACATAGACGATGATCCAAGGTTCAAAAAATCGGGTTCAGGCTACGCAAAAGACTACTTCATGTCTATTCCGATCTTCCTCAACAAAAAGATCGCCGGCGTTTTCAACCTTTCCGACAAGATGGTTTCGCTCCTTTTCGACAACAACGACTATGAAAAAGCAAACGAACTTTTGAACGTCCTTGAGCCGTACCTCTACATAAACAAACTGACTAATTACCTGAGATCATTAAAGAATATATAAAGCAATAATGTCAAACAAACCGTTGCTTTTAAAAATCGTATCCATTGTCACATACCTTACAGCTTTCCTTTCAGTCTGTCTCTTCGTCAATACGCAGATGGTAAAATACGACTACTTCATCTATCTTTACGGCGATTCAACGGCTCCCGGCTCGAAGGCTTTGGTCAAAGTTCTTTCCCGCGACGGCGAACTCGTCTCGAATCCTGTCGTATTCGTAAACGGGGTAAAACAGCTTTCATCTCTGATCGATCTCCGTCCCGACATGAAGGAAATAAAAGTGGTTTTCGGTACTACGGAAGCGGCGTTCCCGCTGAAATACAAAGATGTCGCGGACTACGGTTTCAAGCCGCAGAAAAAGCTGCGACCGACAAAACAGGAGACTGAAAAGGCAAAAATCGTGAATGTAGGAAACAGAAAAATTTTCCTTCTTCCCGAAAATTTCAGAGCCGTATCGGAATTCGAAACGACAGTAGGCCTGTATTGCACTGAAAACGACAAGCCGTGCACCGACACTTCGATATTTCTCGACGGCTCTCAGCACGAACTGAACGGCGGATTCATGAAATTCTCTACCGTTTTCGGCAAAGACCAGGGAGTCAACATCTCCTTTGAAAACGGAGATTCAGGCTATATTCCTATCCCGTATCCGGGCAAAATGTTCAAATTCTACAAAACGAAGGATTCGCTCACTCTCGCAGCCCTCAGCGATACAAGAAACGTCCATATCGACTGTTTCAACGAAGGGAAATGGGTCGGCACGGATATCGTTTCGGTCAGCTACGAAGGACTTGTCCTGCCAAAAGTCTATATGCAGTGCGACACTGTTCAGGCAAGCCTCAATTCAGCTTTTCCAGGAACAATGTCTGCAGTTCTGACAAATGTGAAAACACCGGTCGGAAAGGTCGACGATCCTTACTATTCCGCTTTGTCAAAGGCGTTTCAGCACTTTTCACCCTCAGCGCAGAGATATTTCACGACTTCCTACAACTCATCGTTTTTCCAGCCTCTTTCGACAATATTTTCGGGTGAAAAACTTGAGAAAGAGTTCAATGCGGCGCGTGACAAGGAGCTTTCGGCATACCGGATAATGCTTATAATATCGTCGATCCTCGGTTTTGCCATCTTCGCCTACATCATGTTCAAAAACATAAAAGTAGTTGAAGACGAAGACGGTGAAGTGATCTCTAACTCTCTTGCAAAACAGCGGGCGATCGCGATCTGCGCGCTCACGTTTTTTGCGCTTTTTATACTCGGTTTGCTCTATTTTCTTAACAATTTAGCGTAACGGATCATGGGAATAATCAGACAACTTTCAGAAACGATAATAAACAAGATCGCGGCCGGCGAAGTGGTCGAAAGACCCGCATCGATCGTGAAGGAACTCATTGAAAACAGTATCGATGCCGGTGCAAAAAGCATCGAAGTCGAAATCGAAGGTGGCGGAAAAAAGCACATCCTCGTCCGCGACGACGGCTGCGGAATGAGTGAAGACGACCTTTTTATGGCGCTTGAAAGCCACGCGACGAGCAAACTCACAAAGATCGAAGACCTTGAAGATATCGCCACGATGGGTTTCAGAGGCGAGGCAATACCTTCGATAGCGGCTGTCACGAAATTTTCGATCTCAAGCGCACAGAGCCACGGAAACGGATTTAAAATCGAGACTAAAAACGGTTCCGTCATCAGAAACATCCCGGTTTCGATGCCGAAAGGAACTGAAATCGTTGCAGACGACATATTTTTCAATGTATCGGCGCGCAGAAAATTTTTGAAAGAAGATAAGACCGAGTACAGCAAGATCCGCGAGATCATCACGAATTTCGCAGTCGCATACTACAAGACGGCGTTTTCGTTCAAAAGCGATTCCCGGATAATTTTCAGCTATGCCGCGGCAAATTCGCAGATCGAAAGGATATCTTCGGTCTGGAAAATATCGAAAGAACTCATCGGTTCGGCGGAAGCGGCTTATCAGAATACTGTTTCGGTCCACGCTTTCATTCCGAGTCCTCTCGAATCGGTCCCGAATCATTCGGTAATAACGGTAAACGGCAGGATCATTTCGGACCGCGCTGTAAATTCGGCGGTTTTCAGCACCTTCAGAGAAGCTGTAGGCGGCGAATTCAAGTCCCCGGTAATGCTTTTCATAAAAACAGATCCTCACTTTGTCGATGTCAACGTCCACCCGGCAAAATTAGAAGTGCGCTTCCTCAACACCATGCTTGTTACCTCGCTGATACGCGAGGCGATGCTCAAGGCCCTGCAATCCATAAGAAACCGCACAAAAAACGAGATACGAACCGAGTTTGTACCGTTACAAAACCCTTTTACGAAGCAGGTACAGCAGGTTTTTGAAAAGCCAGAGAAAACAGAAAACGCCGGGAAGCAGATTCCAGATACAGTTTCAGAGAAAAACGACAGATTCATTCACGGCAAAATTACGGATATAAGTGAACCCGTCAAATTATGCTGCGGCATCCCGCGTCATCCGATACATTTCACAATAAGCGAGGAAACGCCTGCTTATTCGGCAGACAAATATAAGCCTGAAAATGAGAGCAAAGAAACTGCACAAACATACATTCCCGAACCGGAACAGGGGAACCTTTTCGGAATGAAAATCCGCGATTACAAAAAGATCGGAGTCGTTTTCGGCGTCTATCTCGTCATTGAAATGAAGGACAAAATCGTTTTTCTGGACCAGCACGCGGCTCACGAAAGGATAACATACACTGCGCTGCAAAAAGCCGTTTCTATGAATAACGGACTTTCCCAGGAGCTTATAACGCCTCTTCTGATAAGGCTTTCCCCGACTGAATCGGCGACACTTGAAGAAAACAGCGAAAAATTCAGAAAATCGGGCTTCATAATCGAAATTTTTGATGAAAGTTCCGCAACACTCAGGGCAACACCGGCTTTAGGCTTCGAAACGAATTGGGAAAAAGTTATAAAGGAAATGCTCGGAGAACTTGCGGCTTACAGCGATTCGTTCGAAATGGAGAAATTCTTTCTCTCGCACTTAGCGCAGAAAGCATGCAAATCCTCGGTCAGAAGGAACGACGTCCTTGCCGATGAAGAGATAGACGTGCTGATCGAAGCCGTCAACAGAAGCGATTTCATTTCGTGTCCGCACGGCAGACCATTTTTCTTCGTGATGACTAAAAACGAATTCGAGAAAAAAGTGCAGAGACGATGACACTTATATTTATTCTGGGACCGACCGCATCAGGAAAGACTTCTCTTTCAGTCGAACTGGCAAAAAAAATAAACGGAGAAATCGTCGGCGCGGATTCAGTCCAGATTTACAAAGATCTGGTGATCGGCTCGGCCGCTCCGGCTGAAGATGAAATGCAGGGGATCCCTCATCACCTCATCGGAATCCGTGATTTAAAAGACGAAATCAGCGCAGGGATCTACATTTCCTCAGCATTACCGATAATCGACAAAATAGAAAAATCGGGAAAAACTCCGATCGTTGTCGGCGGCACCAATTTTTATGTTGATGCTCTCATCAACGGGCTTTCGCCTGTCCCCGCGGCAGATGAAGAAACGATGCGCTTTTGGGAAGAAAAATTCAAACCTGTTTCTACCGAAGAACTTTTCTCGGAACTTCAAAAAACAGATCCTGAGTGGGCTGAAAACATATCTTCGCCAAACGACAGACAGAGGATAAAACGAGGGCTTTTCGTCGCAAAAACTACTGGGAAAACCCTCTCCGAATGGAACAGAATGACGAGAGTAAACGCCTATTCCGGAAAATTCGTCGCTTTAGGAATAGATATTCCGCGAGAACGACTTTACGAAAAAATAAATCTCCGCACAAAAATCATGCTCGGATCGGGACTAGTCGAAGAGGTCCGCGCAATCAATGAAAAAGGGTTTGATTCCTCGAACTGTAAGGCATTGTGTTCTATCGGCTACATCGAGACAGAGCGCTACCTGAAAGGCGAAATCGCATCAATTGAAGAACTTCGGGAACTTATCGCGCAGAATACGAGACACTTGGCGAAAAGACAGCTCACATGGCTTAGGAACCGTGACTATGTCGTGTGGAAAAATCCTGAAGAAATCCTGAAATCATCAACAGATCTGTAGAGACGTTTCCTGAAACGTCTCCAGAAACATCTTTACGATATTAGTATTTTCTGTCGAGTTCGTAGAATACCGAGAGGTAAAGAGCATTTGAAACCTGCCAGTCGCGAACGACAGCGAAGTCTTTCTTGACATTGAGCTCGTAATTGAAAGCAACGTATTTATGAACGTTGAAGTCAAGTCTGAAGCGGGTTTCGAACTGAAGAGCATCGAGCCATTTGAATTCGTCTTCAGGATCAGCCTTGTAGTTGTCTTTCGTGTCATCCGGCATATAGAAAGGCATAACGACTTTCGCCATAAGGTCATAAGCAACAACTCTGTTTTTAAGGTAACCGTTAAGGGTAAGACCAGCTTCGCCGCCGACTTCATAAACATTGTTGAGTCCTTTGAAATCAAGTTCAGCTGTTGCGTCATCGTCAGCAAGAACGAGGGTGTCGCCTACGAAAACTTCTCTGGCTGCAAGACCGGCATAAACTTCAAGGTTTGCATCTTCTCTCTCGACCGGACGAACGAAAATACCGGTTCCTTCGGTAAGATAGAGAGGTTTGCCGGGTTCAGCAGTTTTGAATTTTCTTTTGCCTTTCGCATTTCTTGAGTTGTCACCTTTTACAAGGTAATCGGTGTCTTCGTTCTGGTAGTCATAGCCCGGAAGGAAGTGGGTCTCAAGGCCGGCTTTCAAGTAGTAACCTGCGATCTTGTGGAACATAAGGTTGTAACGGAAGTCGAACTTAAAGAGGTCATTAGCAATTACCCAGCCGTCGAATGCGGGAGTGTAGCTTACGCCTTCTTTAAGGTTGAGGTCGGTAAGGACTTCGTGCATGCCCTCTTTATACTTGTAGTTGAAGACAATGTTTGCATCCGTCTGGAAATAGTGACCGTCAGCTTTTCCTGCAACGTGAAGGTTGTGCATGTAACTTGCAGAAAGCTGGGGCTTGAAGTAGATGAAGTGGTGAGGATCTGCGACCGGAGCTTCTTCAGCCGGTGCGTCACATTTCGGGCAGTTGCAGTTGTCAGCCGGAGCTTCAGCCGTTGCATCAGCTGCAGGAGCTTCTTCTTTAGCTTCTTCCGCCGGAGCCTGTTCAGCCGGAGCCTCTTCTTTAGGAGCTTCTTCTTTAGCAGGTTCTTCTTTTGCCGGCTCTTCTTTTGCAGGTTCTTCTGCCGGAGCCTCTTCTTTTGCGGGTTCTTCTGCCGGAGCAGCCTGTTCAGCAGCCGGAGCTTCTTCAGCCGGAGCAGCCTGTTCAGCAGCGGGCTGGTTTTCGTCAGCTTTCGGAGCTTCCTGTGCAGGAGCTTCCTGAGCTGTCAAAGAAACAAAAATCAAAATAAACGAAATCAAAAACATAAAGCGTTTCATCTTCTCCTCCTAAAAGAAAACAAAAAAATAACGGGCGGGATTATAGACAAAAAAAACATTTTTGCAAATTTTTTACTCAAATTTTCGTTAAGTTTACAGATTTTTTATGAAATTATACTTAATTGTGCATAATTAAACTTGGCGATGCTATATCAAACCGCATCCGATCAGAACAAGAGTGGATACAAACGAGAGAACCGCCGCTAAAAGCATTCTGATATCCATGACTTGCCTCCTTAATAAAAAAAACAAACAGGCTGACGTGCGCCAGCTTCTTTTATTTAGTTCCTTAACGGGACGATTTTTCTGATAAAAATTTCAAAAAAATAAAAAAAATCACTTAACTGACTGATTTTACGAGAGATTTATTGTTTAAACTGCTCCACTCAGGATCCATGTTCCTTTTTTGAGCCACTTTTCTGCGGCTGCACGGATCATTTCGGGAGTGATGGAGTTTATGATTTCGAGCTGCTTCAGATAGGTTCCGGCTTTCAGACCGAGAACTTCTTCTATTACGATGTTGCTTGAGTGAAAACTGCTGCTCTGAACCGCCTTTGCAAACGATGTTGCCAGCGTGTTTTTGGTTTCGTTGAGGCGTTCTTCGAGAAGTTTTCCGCTCCTTATGTCGTCGATCGCCTTTTCAAAAACCTGCTGCACTGCCTGAATCTTTTCTGGGCTCGTTATCGCGATGAAATTAGCGGCTCCTCCGACCGGTGTATTGCTTACCGAAAACGAAAATGTGTAGACAAGACCGTTTTTCTCGCGAAGTTCGGTAAAAAGCGGTGATCTTTCGCCGTTCAGGTAACATTCAAGAAGACGCATCGTGTCGAAATCCTTGTCGTAGTGCGAAGGACCTCTGAAAATCTTTGAAATATATGCCTGATCCTTGCCTTTGACCGGAATTTTTATCGTTTCTCCGCTCAAAGGTCTGAGTTTTGCAGGCACAGTTTCAAGCGTGCTTTTACCCTCTTTGAAGCAGGAAAGAAGTTTTTCTGCCGTTTCCTTCTCTGCCGCACCGGAGAGAGCCATGACGAAGTCGTTTTTGTTGAGGAAAATATCTCTTACTTTTCTCACATCTGCGACTGTCATCTTTGAAACCGATTCGATAGTTCCGTCAGAAATGTATTCCCACGGAGTGCCGCCGAAAAGCTCTCTGTTTGCCGCTGCACGGATAAAATATTCCGGATATTCCTGCATCATCGAGAGGTGTGAAAGAACGCTCAGTTTCTCTTTTTCGAAATCTTCTTCTTTGATTTTGTTGTCGAAGAAGCGTTTTACAATATCGACCGCCTCGTCTGCGAAACTGTCTCGCGCCGTAAATTCAAGGCCTGCGTACGAATTGCTGTTGACCGGCTTTATCCTGATCCCGAATTTGTCGAGATAGCTGTTTGTCTCATCGAAACTCATTCCGTCTGCCGAAGCGAAAATCGACGACACCGCCAATTTGAACGAGCCTGGAAGTCCTTTGAGGTTCATCTGTGCGCCGCCGCGTTTGAGTATGCAGCCGCTTACAAAAGGAGATCCGTCGAGTTTTTTGACGAAGCATTTGAGTTTTCCGCTTTTGACAACTGCGTGATCTTTGTTTCTGTCAGCGCTTTTCGCAGCCGGAAATTCAAAAGAATCTATGTTGAAAGTACACTTCGGTGACTTGGAAAAACCGATGAAAACCTTGTCAAAACCCAAATATTCTCTCTTGAATCTGTTGAGATCGTCTGCCGTGAGGTGAACAAATTCGTAAAAATAATCGCGGTCGAGTTTTTCGGCGTCTTTGTAGAGGAGAAAACTTTTCTGCATTATCGCCGGAGTGTTTCCCAAACCTTCCGAGTTGAAAAATTCTTTACTCAAAAGCACTTCCCGCGCCTTTGCGACCTGACTCTGCGTAAATTCTAGTGAATCCCATACTTTTGCCCACTTTTCGAGCCGCTTTTTCACATTTGATGCCGGCATCGCGCAGAGCTGAACGTAGGTCGAGCCGAAAACGCCGGTTTCCGTTCCTTCGGTGTAGGTGTCGAACGTGTTGTGCTCGTAAACAAGTTCGTTGTAGAGAACTCCGCTGTCCATGCTGTAAGTTATCGCGCTGATAAGATTCATCATCGCTTCGATCCTGCCTGTGTGAGGCGGCAGATCCCAGCCGGCAGCAAAGTAACATTTGTTCTGCCTGTTAGTTATTTCAAAGCGCCTTTCCCCTTTCCACGGAGTGAGTTTTCCTTTTTTCCAGTCGGGGCTGACATCAAGTTCCATCGAAGGAGTTTTGTCATAACCGCCTGCAATGACCAGGTAAGGCGAATTGAAAACGCGGTTTTTCCAGAAATCTGCAACTGCTTTTTTTGCAGCTTTACCGACAGTAAAGTTTTCGCCTAAAATCTTCTGCCCGTAAGTGTGTTTCGTGTACATATTGTGCATCAGCGTTTCGTGCAGATTATCGGCGGGATTGTCGTCGTACATCGCCATTTCTTCAAGAACGACTCTTCTTTCTTCGGTAAAATCGGCGTCATCGATCGTCATGAAAGAGGTGTTGAAAATTTTCTCCAAAAACGCGATGACTTCAGCCACATAGCGGCTTTGAACCATGATTTCGAAGGCAATCACATCATGCGAAGTGTAGGCATTGCTGCTTCCGCCCAAAGCCGAAACGAATTCAAAAATAGAAACACCGTCAGCTTTAAGCTTGAAAGCAAGATGCTCGCAGAAATGGGCGAAACCGAGCGTTTTATCGTCTTCGAGCGAACTTCCGCCAGGAAAACAGAGAGTGATTTCAGTGTATGAAAAATCCTTTTTATACTCAATTACAGGAATTTTTTGAATCATTTCAACTCCTTGAAATATTTGGTGATTTTTTATTTTTTAGAAATCCGTTACTTCGAATCCGGCGGGGATATTGGCTTTGAAATCCTTTTTGTCGAGAGCCGGATTGCGTTTGATGTCGCTGAAAGTGAACTGGGTCATGTTTTTCATCAGATCGATGATGATGACGCTGTCGATCTCGTTGTTGATCGCGGTTATGAAAATGTATTTTACCTGCTGGTTCGGCGTTTTCGGGGTGAGTTTGAGCATTTTCGAGCCGTCTTTTATGACCATTCCGGTCTTTTTAGCCTTTTCGATCGTGCCGGTCGAATCGCCGATAGTGAACTTTTTGCTCACTTCATCGAGACCTTTGAGGAAAGCGAGGTATTCAGCCGCTTCGTTCGATGATTTCTTGACCATGACATTTTTTTTCTCGAAGTTGATGATCGAGGTTTTTTCGGAATCGACGATGATCTGCTCGACCATTTTTCCGCCCATGAGTGCATCCATTCTGATGTCACTCGGAGCGATGAACATCACTGTTCCGTTGTCGTGGCTCTTTTTTCCTGTCGCGTTCTGTGTCGTGACGCGGTCAAATTTTGCGGAAAAACTTTTGAGATTGTTATACTGCCCTAAAATCGCTGCTGCAATGCTTTCGCCGTCATTTTTCGGCGCATCGGCTGCAAAAAGCGGTGAAACAGTAAAAAGCAAAACAAAGAAAATTCTTATAAATTTCATATCGTCCTCCTATTTGTAGACTTTTTCAACTTCGTCCTTGAGCATATTATATTCGACGAATCTCCGCGTCAGAGCTGAGAATCCGAAGAATCTCATCGGCGCAGGACTTTCGATTTCCGTCATTATGTCGGCAGAAGCGAAACCTACGAAAGGAACTCCCTGACCGATCGTTATGTAAAAAGAAGTTTCGGGCTCCGTCTCAAAACTGTCGTCTGTGCGGCGAATAGCCACCGAAACATAATCATCCTCGAAGGAAAAAGAATCTTCAGAATCGCCGCTTCCCAGTTCAGTCGCGTTTCCTGCAAGGATCGTTTTACCGAATGTCTCCCGTGTCACAGTGTAGGTCCCTTTTGTAAATGTATCATCAAAAACGCCTTCGTAGACGAATCTGTATATCATCGGCGAAGTGAGTCCGCGTGCAACTTCGATTTTATCGATAAACGGCGCGTTGTCGTAAGTCGTAGCACTGTTTTTCGGGAAAGATGTGTAGCTTGTCGCGAGATACGGCCGCATTTCAAGCTCGTAAGTCGAAGACGCAGTTGAATCGAAAGGCTCGACCATCCAGCTTGAAGAAGCAAAATCGTATGCCCTGATATATCCGTTTTTCATGCCGATCCATACTATATCGCCGCTTTCGGCTTCAACAGTTTCCCACGAAGATGAAATAGTTGTATTTTCCTCCGAAAGAGCCTCTTTTTCTTCATCGCTGAGATCTTTTTTGAAGACCTGGACCTTTTCCGAAAGCGACTCTCCCTCGAATTTTCTGTATTTGTAGCCTGAACCGTACGGAAAAATATTTACAGCAGAAATATCAAAGCCGGCCGGCGTTTCCAGAGTGTTCAAAGAATTAAGGTCGGCATCGAATATTTCGAGTTTGTTGTCTTTGAAAAACGCGAGTTTACCGCCGTAAAGACGGACCATCCGCCCTTCAATGTAATCGTCGAGAACAACTGCTTCCTCAGTTTCCAGCCCCTTGTCCGTTTTATAAACCGTTCCCGTCAGATCGTCGAAAAGGTAGATTTTAGTGCCGATAACGGCAATTTCGGCGACCGGAAAATCGATCTCTTTCCAGCTCCCGACACCTTCGACGTCAACAAAACCGATGTAGTAGGCTGCAAAATCGGAACCCGAGAAGAAAAAACCTTCGTTGTTGTAGCTCTTCACGATTTCAGGATAAAAATCGAGGAGGAAACTGCGGTTGAAATCCTTGTCGTGTTCGATCTCGTTGTCGAACTTTCTGAGAACGATCCTTCCTTTGTGAGCGGGCAGACGCATCTCCTCTTTTTTCTTGTCCTTCCAGTGTTCGGAAACGACCTGACCGGTGGATGCGACTGCAACGACAGCCTCTCCGTCTGATATTATTTTATCGATCGAAACGCCAGTTCCGCCGACATAGACACCGCGTTTTTTATCGCGCTTGTCCTTTAAACTTTTGTCGATTTTCTGCTCGCAGCCGCTGATCTTCTTTATCCTTGCACCGTATTTAGCCGTGTTATCGACGACGAAAGCCATGTACGAGGTCCTGCCGCTTTTGCAGAGCGTACCGCTGACCGTCGTATATGCCGCAGGGCTGTCGAAAACATAGTTCGGACCGCCGTCACTGCACGATGCCGCAAAAAAAAGAACTGCGGAAACAATGAATAAAATATGCAAGGATCTCATTCAAGAACTCCGATTTTTTTGATGACTTCCTCAGCCATAAGATCTATCGAATAGAGATAAGCCCTGTCGTCCTGGAAACAGGAAACAAAAAGGTAACCCGTCGTATTTCCGGTACTTTTTGCGTAAAGCTGATATGGATGGCACTCTTTTTTGTCGTCTTTATAAGAGATTTCGTCGCGGACCGAGTTTCTCGCCGAATCGACGATGATAACCTTTTCGTCGGTCGGAGCCGCAACAAAAATCAAGTCTCCGATCCTCTGAGAATTTTTGTTTTCATCAGCTTCGGCTGCATCACTGTCGTCAGTCGATTCATCGTCGGCGGCTCTGGTTTCGACCTGATTTTCGGAGACATCGCTATCATCGATTTCATCGTCATCAAGCTCGTCGTCATCATTTTCTTCCGCAGCATCGCTGTCGTCAGCAGTCTCGTCATCGCTTCCGGCCGCTTCGGAACTATACGGCAGTACCGCCATTTCGCCCAGATTGCCACTGACTGTCAGTGTTTTCACGATTTTAAGCTCCTTGTCCTCGATCTTAAAAGTCACGATCTGCGGCGCAGTGTCTTCATCGTATGCGTATTCGTAGGTGTCTTCGTTGTAAGTGTTCTGGAAAACGGCGTAAAAGACCTCGCCGTCGCCGGACTGTTTTATCGAACGGACGTCAAAACCTTTAGTCGGAAGATCTATCGGAAGCTGAAGCACCGAAACATTGAACTCTTCAAGAGTCTCTCTCGCCTCGATGAGCGAAATATTGCCGGAACTCCTGTGTGAAGCAAGAAAATAACCTGAATTTTTGTCGTAAAGTATTTCAGTGACGCCGTATTTGAGTTTCGAAGTCTTTATCACTTTCCAATCTTCAGTGTCGATGATCGAAAGTTCGCCGTTCAGAATGTGAGTGACTAAAAGTTTCGACTCGTCTTCGTTAAGAATGAGCGCATAAGGCTCTTTTTTCGTTTTCAGGATGTCGGGGTAATCACCTTTCGTCCCTTCGTCGTATTGAAGCCTGTAAGAGCCCGATTTTCCCGCAACTTTTGCTCTTACAACGCCGTGTTTGTCGCGTGTGGTGACAAAAATGTCCTTTTCGTCGGCAGAGACCGTCATTTTGCCGGCAATCGACGGAACTAAAAGCGAATTTTTGAAGAGAAGGTCGCCGGAATCATCGATTTCCATAAGAACAAGCTCACCGAAATCGTATTTGCGGTTCATGTTGCTGCTGAGGTAGATAAAACTCTTTCCGTCATCGAAAAAGTAGAAGTCCGTTATGCGGTTTACGACTCCGTCTGGCGGATAAATGTATTTCGTGTCTGAATCACATGACATGAAACACAGCACAAAAACCGCAGGAAGGAGGAAGCGAAAAATTTTCGACATAAAAATCTCCTATTTGTAAACGCCGCGAAGCTCTTCTGGATGAAGGGAGGCGACTTTTTTTCCAAGATTGTCCATAAACGCCTGCTTAAGCCCCGGATTATCACCGATTTCATCAAGAATATCAGACATATATTCAGCTTTTCCGACGTTTATTCTTATATTTGACGTATGAAGTTTGCCCTGCGATATCGGAAGCAGTTTTTCACCGCCTAAAATCGAAACCGGCTGAACGAGAACATTTTCTCCTGTATCTATCATCCTGTAAACTCCGGCAAGAAAGTGATCCATGCTTCCGTCGCGGCTTCTTTTACCTTCAGGAAAAACGAGGAACACTTTAACTTTTGCCTTGATGTCTTCGGCAACTTTCGCGGCAGCACGTGCGATAACACGGATCGGATACGGGACAGGCACCGATGCAACAGTCTGCGACTGGGCGATAAGCAGCGAATTAAAGTGCATACTTGCGAACTTTCTGACCGGATGAGAAAAAACCTTCGGCCCTGCGATCACGGCAAGCTGCCCTGCAAGACCCGCTTTTGCGAAATTTTCATCAAAAGCCGCAGCAAAAATATTGGCATCGGAATAACTGACGTGGTTCGCAACAAAAACAAGCCTGTCAGCCTTTCCTTCCGCGATCAGATTCAATGCGTTATCAAGATTTTCATCACCTTTGATATCGAACTTAAGCATTATATCGAGAACCAGTTTCATTATGTTCCGGACGAATTCGGAACCTTCCGAATAACCCCAGTCTGCCCCTGCAACTTCATATTTTTCCAGGAACTCTGCGACAGCACTGTCAGGCTGATTGTCAACAAAATCCCTGACAACAGGAACAATTTCGTCGGGGAGTGCATCTTCCCATCCTTTGAGCGTTTCATAAAGCAGCTTTTTTTCTTCTGACATAAGTTTCTCCATGTCAATAACTCAAAACCGCGATTTTTATATTAAGCACGTTTAAAAATCAAGTAATGACGGGAAAATTCCAATGTTTCGCCCCGTCTCTCATAATTTTTGCCGTAAAAAATAAAATCGCTATAATGCTTTGTTTTGGTCTTTTTAACAATCATTTCGGAGGGAAAAATGAACAACAAAATCCAGGCAGTTCTTGATTTGTTCGCAGAACTCGACAAAGTTCCGAGACAGAGCAAACACGAAGAAAAAATCAGCGCATGGCTCGTTGACTGGGCCAAGAATCACGGGCTTGAAGCAGAGCGTGACGAATCGATGAACGTTCTCATCAAGGCTCCGGCAACTCCGGGCTATGAAGACAAACCGATCGTCGTTATCCAGGGTCATATGGATATGGTCTGCGAGAAAATCGCAGGAAGCGCTCACGATTTCAGCAAAGATCCGATCAAATGCATCGTTGACGGCGAATGGCTGAAAGCTGACGGCACGACGCTCGGAGCTGACGACGGTATCGCTCTTGCAATGGGTCTTCTCCTTGCAACGGATAAAGAAGTCGTTCATCCGCCGCTCGAACTCCTCTTCACGATCGACGAGGAAACGGGTCTCACCGGCGCGAACACGCTTAAACCGGGCTGGCTCAGCGGCAAAATACTCCTCAACATCGACACCGAGGACGAAGGCGTTTTCACGATCGGCTGCGCAGGCGGAAGAGACACCAAAATCGAACTGGAATGTTCTTCAATGGCTGTTCCGGCAGACGACAAAGTCTATGAAATCAGAGTATGGGGGCTTTCCGGCGGCCACAGCGGCGTCGACATCAACCTTCCGAGAGGAAACTCCAACATCATAGTCGCAAGACTTCTTGATGAAGCAGCAAGAAACGCAGCGACAAAACTTATCCACATCGAAGGCGGCAGCGCGCACAATGCGATCCCGCGTGAAACCAAGGCCATCATCTCGACAGACAAAGATGTTGCAGCTGTTCTGGGAGCTCTCCGCGAAAAAATAATCGGCGAAATCGGTTATGCAGAACCCGGAATGAAAATCGACATCAATCCTGTCGCAAACATTTACCGCAACGAAATCAATCCTGAAGATACGAAAAAGCTCATCGGAATAATGATGGCTATGCCTCACGGCGTCGCAGCAATGAGCAAGGATATCGAAGGTCTTCCCGAAACATCGAACAACTTCGCAACGATCAAAATGAGCGAAGCAAGAGGACTGATCTCGGACAAAAAACTGGTTTCGATACTTTCAAGCCAGAGAAGCTCGGTTGAAAGCAAGCTCGACTGGATTTCGAGAAAAATCGAAGCTATCGCAGTAGCAGCAGGTGCAAAGACGGCGACAAGCGACGGATATCCGAGCTGGGAACCGAATCTGGAAAGCGAACTCAACAAAAAATGCGTCGAGATCTACAAGAAACTTTTCGGCAACGAACCGAAAGTCGAGATCATCCACGCAGGACTTGAATGCGGGATCATCGGCTCGAAAAACGAAGGAATGGATATGGTTTCGTTCGGCCCGACGATCAAAAACCCGCACACTCCCGACGAAAGACTTGAGATCGCAACTGTCGGAAAAGTCTGGGATTTCTGTGTAGAGCTTCTTAAAGAACTCAGCAAATAGAGCTTTTCGACTCTCTGCCGGGAGGCGGATTTTCGCAGGGAGATACTGTTCCGCCTCTCATCGGTCTGAAAGATCTTCTTTAAAAACATCACCGCTTAAAATTATTGACAAAAAAAATTGAGAATATTTATTGCTTTCAGATTTAAGTTGGTTTTTTTTATAGGAGAAAAAAATGAAAAAATTAGTTATCTCACTTGCACTCGTTTTTGCGGTTTTCGCTCTTTTCGGTGCAAAACCTGAATTTGAGGTGATCAAACCGGCAAAACCGATCACCGTTAAAAACATGTCAGCTTTTGTGGAGCATAAACTCCCTGCTTTGATTTCACTCAAAAGCCCGCTCTTCAAAGGTACGATCCAGAATTCAAATACGATCTCGGGAACTGCGATACACAGAGTTTCCTGGGTTTACAACGGGATTCCTGTCGTCGGCAGATACACCGTGATCAAAGAGAAGGACGGCAAAGTTGTTGATATCATCAATGGCATGGACAACTTCTCGATAGACACAAAACCGGCTCTTTCAGCTGAACAGGCGGCACTTGCTCTGGCAGGAAAACAGTTCGACAAAAAGAATCCCGATTTTATTTCGAATCTCGTGATAATCAGCAACGGTGACGGTTACAGACTTGCATACCGCGTCCGTTTCCGTCCGATGAGCCCGGTAGACGGCAGATTCTTCTATGTCGATGCAAATAACGGAAGAGTTTTGCGCACTGGAAACCTTGTAAAATTCGCGTCAAACAAGGCAAAAGTTTTCGACGAAAACCCCGTAAGCACTCCCGATCCGATAGAAGTCGATCTTCTCTGGGTCGGTGACGATGCTGAAGGAAAACTTTCCGCAGCAGCCGACGAAAAAGGGCTCAGAAAAGTCATTTCGGCTAACTGCCCCGATGAAGGAGAAACTTTCGACTATTACGGCTACCAGATCCCGCGCTGCACGATCAGACAGATTGCAAACAAAGAAGAAAACGAAAGTTTCATCTACGAAGACTGGACAAACGGTCTTAACTACAAGCTCGATACCGATGATATCTATCCCGAAATCGCGCTTTACTATCACATAACGAAAATTTACGACTATCTTGCAAATCTCGGTCTTGAAGAATACACCGAGCTTCCGAATCACAAAGGCACGAACCCGATCATGGGTATCGCAAATTTCCAGATGATGGCGCAAAGCGGGCGCAGCATCAAGCTCCAGCCGATGGACAACGCTTTCTTCAGCAAATATGATCCTTATTTTGCCGAAATGTTCTACGGAGATTTCGAATACAACGAGAGCGACGCTCTTGTTTTCGGTCAGGGAACCAAAGCCGATTTTTCTTACGACGGAGACGTTGTCTATCACGAATTCGGCCACGGCGTAGTTGACGGCATCGCACAGTTCGCATACGAAGGCTGGCCCGACAAATACGGTTTCAGCAACGAGATCATGGGAATGAACGAAGGTATGGCCGATGTTTTCTCGTTCATAATCACCGAAGATCCGTGCCTTGCAGAATATGTCGCGAAAGGAACCGGTCAGATGGGAGGCGCTGTCAACCTCGACGGCAAACTCTGTCTGAGGACGACGACAAATCCGAATATGGTAAACGAAGATTTCAACGGTGAAGCTCACAACGACGGTCTTCCGCTTGTCGGAGCACACTGGGAAATTTATCAAAAAATGCTTGAAAAAGGCTTCACTAAAGACGATTTCGCCCGCATTTTCCTGACAGCCCTTCTCTCTGTTCCGAACAGTGAAATAGGCTACAAGGAATGGGGAAAACTCATGCTAAAAGCTACCGGAGAAAGCGTTGCAGCCGACCTCAAGAACGATGTTGAACAGATCCTTAGCGACAGAGGCTACTTTGAAGAAATCCGTGCGAGAGACGTTATGAATCCAACGGATTATTTCTACATGGGCGGAGTCGGTGACGGACGTTACACAGCTTCTACCAACACGGTTGAAATCGATGAAGACGACCTCATCACGGAAGTAAGCCCGATGTATGTCCAGCTTTACTTCGACGTTCCTGAATGTATCGATACGCTCACCATTACGGGAATACCTTACGGAGAAAGCGGCGACCAGAGATATGCTCCTGAACTGACGGCGTTTGTCCGTGAAGGTAATCCTGTGCTTTGGAAAGTCGACGACTATCCGGCCACGGTAAAATACGATAGATCCGTCGAAAGCGAAGACGGCAGCACATGGATTTTCCCGAATCTGGAATCCGGCAAAAGATACTACATCAGCTTTGTAAACAGAGGACCTGCAGGACTTCTCTACAACCCGAAAGCAAAAGCGTCGTGGAAATCGGAAACAGAATGCGGCGCAGATCCCGAGGAATCAGGTGACGAAGATCCTGCAACCGACGCCGACGAAGAAATTTCAGGCGATGGCGACGAGATCAGTGACGACGATATCTACAGCGACGACGAACCGAAGAAAGAAAAGAAAAGCAGCGGCTGCTCAATAACACTCTTCTAATGGATTTTTTGCAGAAAAATATCGATTCCGGACTTTATTCCGCATATCAGTACGCTTTTTTGAAGGAAGGATATCTTTCGTGCGGTCACGGCGGAACATTTGATTTTGATTCTCAGGACAAAATCAACGATACCACGCAGTTTGATCTGGCTTCGCTGACAAAAGCGATCGTGACAGTTCCGCTTTTCTACAACCTTTTTGCATCAAAAGAACTTTCACCTGATGAGAAAATTTCCCGTTTTTTCAAAGATTTTAAAAGCGATATAACAATTTTGGAACTTCTGAGCCATACTTCCGGCTTTCCGGCTTGGCTTCCGTTTTACGAGCTTGTTCCGACCGAAAAATCTTTGGAAGAAAGAAAAAAAGAGGTCACAAAAATTATTTTTCAGCACGAATCAGCTGATAAAACCAAGTGTTACAGCGATCTGAACTATCTTCTTTTAGGATTTATTCTGGAATTTCTTTTCAATAGTCCGCTCGACGAAGTTTTTAAAGATTTCAAAGCTTTTCACGACCTTGGTCAGGCTCTAACTTTCAGCCCGCAGGAAAGAACTCCGAAAACAGCTTTCTCTAAAATGCGCAACGCATGCCCCGAAAGGGAAGTCGAAGACGAAAACTGTTGGTTTCTGGGCGGAAAAACAGGTCATGCTGGCCTTTTCGGAAGCGCTGCCGATCTCGTTCTCTACTTTGACAGGCTGCTGAAAACACCGTGGTTCATGCCGACGGCACAAAAACTCGGTTTTGCAGGTTTCGACCGGCCGGAAGGAGATGATTCCAACTACGGAAAATCGGCAAAACAGAGATACATCGGCCACTTAGGCTTCACTGGAACAGCTTTTCTCATCGATCCCGAAACAAAAACTATCGCCGCCCTTCTCACCAACTCGACTTACCCGACTCCTGAGAAACCAGAAAGGAAAGAGCGGATAAAACAAGCGAGACAGAAATTTTTCGACAGCGTGTTTGTCTGATCGCATTTTCTCACGCGCACATTTAAACAAATAAAAAAAAGGCTCTTGATTTTGATTTTTTTAAGGCTACAATTATTGGTTTTTGTGTGCCTTGGCAAATGCGCAGATTTTATTGGCCATTTTTATAAGGCACTGTTTTTGCTTAGATTTTAAGTTTTTTTTGTTTTAATAATTTTCGGAGGTGAAAAAATGCCTGCTTTCAGGAAAACATTTACTCTTCTTCTGTCGATCTGCTTTTTCTCAGTTCTTTTTGCTGAAATCGAACAGCCGGTTCTCGGCAAACTTATCGAAAGAAACGGTTTTCTTTACGATACTTTTTACTACCATGTAAGCGGCGAACCGCAGTATCTTCTGCAGAAATACGACGAGATCGCAATTCCTCATTCGGTAGATATGAACTCTCTGCGCGGACTTGAATTCAACGGGATACAGATTTCCGACATGATTTCGGATGTTACTTTCGACTATAATAATTTCAGAGCTTTCAAGATAAATCTTGACGAGTTTGACCGCAAAAACTGGATGCAGGTACGCAATATCCTTGCTAAAAACGGCATTCCTGCATGGCCCGTCCTCACCTATCATGCGAAAGATACACCGATAGTTCTCGACGGCACGATGAACCTGACTTTTCCGAAATACATGGAAAAAGAGGAACAGGAAAAAATCCTTGAGCTTTACGGATTAAAAGTAGTTGAAATCGTTGATGAAGAAAATAATTTCTACACTGTTTCACTCAATGCCGGTGCCGATCCTTTTGCGATCGCTAATTCGCTCTACACCAGACAATTCGTACGCTGGGCTCAGCCGAACTGGCTCTGGCACTTCATTCCGATGGCAACGACTCCGAACGACCCATATTTTTCAAAGCAGTGGCATCTGACCCAGATCAACGCTCAGTATGCATGGGACACAGAAACAGGCGAAAATAAAGATGTCAGGATCGCGATCGTCGATACAGGCGTTGATTTGAATCACCCCGATCTTAATGTCCTTTCAAACCTCGGCAAAGACTACCTCGGCAACCTTGGCGGTGCACCGAACATTCCCACCTACGGCGGCAATCAGAATGGCGGCAACGATCACGAAGGTACCCCGCACGGAACATCGTGTGCAGGTCTTGCAGCTGCGAAAACGAACAACGGACTCGGCGTTTCGGCTTCATGCTGGGGCTGTCCGATCATTCCGATAAGACTTATTGCCGATGCCGGCACCTCATATTCGGCAGTACATGCGACCGATAACTATAATGCCATGAAACATGCCGTTGATAACGGTGCGTGGGTCGTAAGCAACAGCTGGGGAATGCAGGATGTTGACAACTGGGGCAACTGCACCAATGTTCCCGCAGACAGCAACAGCTCGGACGGCGTAGACTACGGCAGACAAAACGGAAGAAACGGCAAGGGAACCATTTTCCTCTGGGCAGCAGGCAACTCTCACTGTGACACAAGCAAAAACACCTTCCTCAAGGACGAAGATCTTCTGGCAGTCAGCGCACTCGGCCAGTCAGGATCTATGGAAAGTTACTCCAATTACGGTGCTGAAATCGATATCGCGGCCGGTGCAGGAAAAAGCACTACCGATATTCAGGGAAACACTTACGGCTATGCATGCAGTGGTTACAACTGCCTTGGAAGCCTTGACAGCAACGGTGACTACACGAGCGGATTCAGCGGAACAAGTGCGGCGACTCCTGTTGCTGCCGGCGCAGTAGCACTCATGCTTGCTGCAAATCCCGATTTAGGTTTTAGTGAAGCAATGAACTGCATAAAAGTTTCGGCTTACAAACCTTCAACAGCATGCACCGAAGGCGCATGGACGACCCAGAGCGACACATACATCTCCGGCGGTCAGCATTCACCCTGCTTCGGTTACGGTATAGTTGACGTGAATGCTATGGTAGTAGGAGCGAAAAACGGAACATGCGGCGAGTGCATTCCGACAGCTTCGATCGACGGCTGTTTCGGCAACTATTCCGGTAAAGACGACGACTGCGACGGTGTGATCGACAACAATTGCGCCAACGGCGCCGGCGGCAAGGGAAAAGCTGCTGATGCATGCAGCACAGATTCCGACTGTGTCAACACGGCTGTCACCCCGAAGTGCATCACAGACGAAGGCTGGACCGACGGCTACTGCTCGGCAGAATGCACCAAAAACACCGACTGCTACAACGGAAACGGCAAAGTTGAATGCTATCAGGGCAAATGTATAGCAAAATGCTCATACAACACAGTCCGCTCGGGTTACGCATGTATCTCCGACAAGATCCTTCCGAAAGGGACCGAAGTCGTTGCAAGTTGCGGAAACGGCATCACTGAAGACGGCGAAAAATGCGACGGCGGAAACAAACTCTGCAAACTTGTAGACGGCAGCTTTACCGGCGGCACCGCTATATGCAACCAGAACTGCACAGGCTACGACACGAGCACATGCGAAGGCGGAAGCGGAAACCTCTGCGGCAACCACAATGTTGACAGCGGTGAGATCTGCGACGGAGATACGATCCAGTGCAAACAGCTTGCAGGCGCCCCGAAAGGCGGTACGGCAAACTGTTCAAAAGACTGCATGAGCTGGGACAAATCGACCTGCTACGACGACGGATCGGGCTCAAATGACGGCGGAAACAACGGCGGTAACGACAGCGGAAACTCCGACAACAACGAGAGCGGAGACAGCAAAGCAAACTGCGGAAACGGTTTCCTTGACGACGGCGAACAGTGCGATGACGGCAACAGAATCGACGGCGACGGCTGCTCAAAATACTGCATGAAAGAAAGCGGATCGAAATCTTCGGGCTGCGCACTTACGGTTTTCTAAGTTTGGCACTTTTTTCTTTAATAAAATCAGCAAATCAAATCACGAGGTAAAAGATGAATTTCAGAAGATTCCACCTTATCGTCTTTTTGTCGGCACTATTCATTTTCGCGGCATGTTCGGACAGCAAAAAAAACGAAGATGAAACAACCGGTGACCAGGACAGCTATTCCGACAGCGACGCATCCGGCGATGCGGAACTTCCCGACGCAGATTCTGATCCGCATGAAGAAACGGAACCGGACGCAGACAACGCCGAAGAGCCGGAAGAAAGAACCAAAAGCCCTGACTTCGAAGACCTTGAATGCGGTCATTCTTTCGGCGACTATGCATGCGACTTCACTCTGCCGACAGATTCCGGAGACTGGAATTTCGCCGAAAACTACTCAAAAAACGACAACTATATCCTTGTGTTCTACCGTAGCATGAACACGTCGAGCTCAAAAATATGGGACACATCACTCTACAATCTCTTCGACAAAGCACCTGAAAATATTCACTATTTTTTCATTGTAGACTCAGGGAAAAGCGATGTCACGGAAGAAAAGATCCAGACAATAAAAGCTTCAGTCAAGGATGCATACGATGTGGTCGGAAACGAAAAGATTTTCAAGAATATGCACATTGTCACCAAACCAGCATCCGAAGCCGATCCGTGGATCGCCGAACTGATCGAAAACAACAAATCCGACTTTTTCTTCGGTATCGACAGGGAACGCAGGATCAGAAAAGGCGGATCGATGTCCGGACTTGACGACATATACAAAGAGGCTGAATATTACGATTATGAGAAGAAAATTTCCGGCTTCATTGAAGAAAACGCTTCCGCATCCACGGTTTTCAAAGGACTTGAAGGAGTTCCTTTTGAAGAAGAAGGGTGGACAAAAAACATCGATTTCGAAATAGATTTCAAGGGACTTTCCGAAAACGGCAGGCTTTACATCATACTTGAGCAGATATGCAGCGAGCCGAAAAAATGCGAATGGGACAGACTTGAAAGACTTTTTCTCTGCGATGAAACCGGAGAAAAATGCGAAACGGAAACCGGCCGCTGGATAACGACTTACGGCAGAAGCGGAAAGTGGCTGACCGACATCACTCCGCTTAAACCGATGTTTGAAAAAGACGGAAAATACAAATTCAGATTCACCGTTGACGGCGACTACTACATCAACAACCTCGATTTTATTTTTGTAAAAGAGGCTGAAACAGCAGGGAATGCTCTCGTTCCGCTCTTCAACCAGCGCGAGCAGTTCGACGAAAACTACAATTCGCATTTTGAGCCGATGAAAATCGAAATATCCGGCGATATCAAAAAAGCTAAAATCTTCGCATACATCACTGGTCACGGCAATGCCTCGGAAGAAGCCAACTGTGCCGAATTCTGTCAGTTTGAATCTGTCTTCACGGTAAACGGAAAAGATTTCAAAATCCGCTTTGACAAGGCCGGAACGACTGACGGTTGTTTTGAAGAGGTCAGAAACGGCGTCGTTCCCAACCAGTACGGAACATGGCCCTACGGCCGTGCCGGCTGGTGCCCCGGCAAAAACGTAACGCTTCTTGAAGCCGATGTTTCGGAAGTGCTTGCCAGCGGCGAAAACGTTTTTTCTTATGCAGCATACCTTGACGGGAAAGTTTATGTCCCGGTAGTCACGAACGAAAACGGATACCGCGCAGAAATCTATCTTTCAAGCTTCCTCGCACTTTACAAATAAAACATTATTTTCACACTTTATTTCCAGCAGCCCTATATTCTTGTTTTAAACACTCTGGAAAGTTTTTGAACAAAAAAGTCCGGCATAATTTTTGCTTTATTGCTGTGTATTTGATCTTTTTCAATTGATAAAGGCTGCCTGTTTCCGGTCAACACATTTTGAAAAAAACTAATCTACACCAACACTACATTTTATTTCAAACGCCGAAAAGGCTTCACTCCTAAAGTTCCCTAAAATGCAGACAGCCTTATCATCATCTTGACAGAGCCCCTTCGGGGGCATTTTTTTTGCCCGAAGACATATGGCTCAAAGCAGTAATTACTTGAAAATATTAGACAAAAAAGTTTTTTTAGATTAAAAGACAGTCAGAGAGCAGCCGGAACTCGATGCCGCCTGTTCGCTCGCTTCGACGGCATCTTTGCCGTTGCAGATATAGTAGCTGTTTTTGACTTCGTTTTCGTCAAGGACACCGTTTCTGTCTTTGTCGAGACCGCTCATAAACTTTTTACCGCCGTTTTCACAGTTGCTTCCGGCCGCTTCATCGACAACGCTGACAAGTGAATCAAAACCGTCGGGACCGGTCTCGCCCTGTTCTCCGGCGATACCCTGATCACCCTGCTCGCCCTTGTCTCCACGCTCGCCTTTAACTCCGTCGGCTCCGTCCTTACCGTCCGTTCCGGCAATACCCTGCTTACCCTTTTCGCCCTGCGAACCCTGAGGGCTGTCACCGTTGCAGATATAGTGAACCGACACTTCCGATTCTTCAAAAGTTCCGTTTCCGTTCGCATCGAAGCGTGTTTCGATCTTTGAACCGCCTGCCGGGCAGTTTTCTCCAGCAGGTTCTTCAGTCACAACAAATTCAGAAGCACTTCCGTCAGAACCTTTATCACCGTCAACGGCCGATGTTCCTTCCGTAACATCACTGCCGTTCACACCGTTGGAACCGTAGCAGAGCTCAGTTTCCGTTTCCTTTCCGGAATCGATGTCTCCGTTGGAATCGCAGTCTACACCGCTAGTTACAATAATTCCGTAATGAGATGAACAGGACGATGCATCACGAACTTTGAAAACTGTATTGCATCCGTTTTCGCCGTTGCAGATATAAGTAGTCAACTTGATCTCACCATCTTCAAGATATCCGCTGGTATCACCGTCATCACCGATAATGACCTCAAGACCGCCGTTCGGGCAGTGTGCGTCACCGGAAGAGAGCGTGGTCGTTTCGATCAACTGATCCGCAGCGAGAGGCACAAAAGCGAACAGTAAACAGAGCAGAAATATTTTTTTCATAACTGCCTCCTAACCGCGCGCAAATCTTGCTGCAGCAAAAGCACAGATCATTGATATTACCGCAAAAACAAACATTATCATGCTATCATCTTCATCGACTGCACTTAACGAGCATCCTGTCGAAGAAGAAGTAAGACCTGCCTCTTCCGCATCACGACCGTTGCAGACATAATAAACACTTTCGTTGTCGATTTCATCTTCGTCAAGTGCGCCGTTGCCGTTTGCATCAAGACCGACCTCGATTTTTTTGCCGCCGGCAGCACAGTTTTCTCCGGCAGGTTCGTCGACTACCGCAACAAGCGATGTCGCGCCGTTTTTACCTGCTTCACCTGTAGCTCCGGTTTCACCCTGTTCGCCCTGATCGCCTTTTTCGCCCTGATCGCCTTTTTCGCCCTGAGCACCGTCTTTGCCGTCAGTTCCGTTTGTACCGGGTTCGCCCTGATCGCCTTTCTGACCCTGGTTGCCCATAATGCCGTCTTTGCCGTTGCAGACATACTGCGTGTCGTCGACTTCGTCTTCGTCAAGAACACCGTTGCCGTTATCATCGACACCGACTTCGATCTTTATGCCGGTGCTTTTCGTACAGTTTGCCCCTTTCGGTTCATCAGAAACCTTCGTGATCGCATCGTGACCGTCATCACCTTTTCCGCCGTTGCATGCATATTTAGTCTGAGTCACTTCGGAATCATCAAGGACCCCGTCTCTGCTCAAGTCAAGACCGACTTCAATTTTGATACCGCCGTTCGGGCACGCAGCCTCGAGATCTTCTCCTTCAGCGGAAGTTCTCGAAAGAGCATTCATACCGTCCGCTCCGTTGCAGACAAAATTCGGAGTTGTTCCGATGGTGATTTTGATACCTCCGGCATCTCCGCACATAGCGCCGGCATCGCTTATCGAAACACCTTCAGCGCCGTTGCTGCCGTTGCAGACATACTGAGTGTCCTGGATTTCGCCTGCGTCGAGATTGCCGTCTCCGCTCGTATCCTTGCCCACATCGATCCTAGCACCGCCGTTAGGACAGTTGGCACCGGCCTCTTCTTCAGAAACATTTACAAGCGTGTCGGCAGCCGAAAGAACTCCCGCAAACATAAAACTTAAAACAATAATAAATGTTGTTTTTTTCATAACTGCTCCTATAAAAACCACAAACAATTAACGCATTATCATCTTTAAATCAGATAAAAATTCAAGTTTTGAAGCAGCTTAAGGGAAAGAATATTTTTTTCTTTCATTTTTTTGTTGAAAAAAAACTTTTTTAGACTAGAATATTCTGCGCGTTTGAGTTGAATTGGCTTTATTGATAGTTTTTTTATTTTTGGAGGTTTGAGATGAAAAAAATGTTTTTTGTTTTATTTGCAGCTCTCTTTATGTTTGTTGCATGCGGTGACGACCCTCAACCCGTCGTAACCCCCACCGATTCTGAAGCTGACACAACAGCTGATACGGAACCGACTGACACTGACACTGACACAGAACCGACAGAACCGACAGAACCGACTGAACCGACTGAACCGACTGACGACGGCTGTGCCGCAACAGAAGGTCTTTCCTGCACAACCGATACCGAATGCGGAGCTTGCATGATCTGTGTTACCGGCGGAAAATGTGCAAAAGGTTGCAAAACCGATGACGACTGCCAGATGCAGCCCGGACTTAAATGCAACACCAAACTTGCACGCTGCGTAAACATCTATGCTTCCAGCAAAGCATGCGCTGACGCAAACTGCCCGACCGGTTGCTGCTATGCAGAAAAAGGTCTTTCCGGCCTTAAATGCGCAAAAGAAGCAAATCCGGCTACATGCGGTCTCTGCCCGAACGGCGAAATCTACTCACCCGAAGATTCAAAATGCCTTCCGGCTATCTGCTCTTCGACAACAGACAACTGCCCGACGATCAACGCTGGCGCAACCAATCCTCCGGCAAAATGCTACGAATGCAAAACCGGTGAACTTGTCTGCAAAGCAAAAACCTCGACAAGCGGATGCTCGGCAGGTACAGTCATCAACGCTGCACAGTGTGTTCCGGCAGGTCAGCAGTGTGTTGAAGGCGTAAGCGAATGCTGCTCCGGTATGCCTTGCGTTCAGGGTTACTGCTACTAATCGATTTGATCTGATTTCAGATTTTCCCGAAAATTCGACCGATTTTTCTTGAAATAAACTCTTACATCGTTAGATTTACGCGGTTTTTTTAAAGGAGTATTTTTATGTTCAGTTTGCTTATTTCTCTCGGGATCGGCATCGTTGCAGGGCTTATCCTCGGTTTTTTAGTAAATGTCGGGCTCGGCATTTTCCTCGGTCTTTTCGCTTTCCTCGCCGCTTTCATCTTTTTCCAGAGGTTTTTCTCGAAAAAGCTCCAGGCGATATTCATGGCTGCGAACTTTGAGATACAGAAGCAGCATTTCGACAAAGCGATAGAGGCTTTGAAAGAAGGTTACCGCTACAACAGATACGCTTTTCTGGTCCAGGCTCAGATCGACACGCAGATCGGAATAATCCTCTATTCTCAGAAGAAGTTCGGCGAAGCCTACAAATATCTCAAAAATTCGAATCCGAGAATAATGATGGGATATCTGATGTACATAATCGGCTGCATCAAGAACAAAAAAACAGAAAACATCGACAAGAACATCGATCTGCTCATCCGCTTCAACAAAAAGGACCCTTTCGTCTACTCTGCAATAGCATATATATATGAAGAAGAGCTTGACGACCGCGAGAAAGCTCTTGCAACCCTGATGAAAGCAGCGAAAATCATGCCGGACAACCCGAAGATCAAGGAACATCTTCTCGCTTTCCAGAACAACAAAGAGTTCAAAATGGAAAAATACGGCGAGCAGTGGTACCAGCTCATGCTTGACAGAAAGGGGCTGACGAAACTTCAGAATAAAATGATAAAAAATCAGCAAAAGAGCATGGGTGTCAGGAATTTCACAAGATAATCATGGATATTTCGATTTTAGAAAAACGGGGGATCAACCCGAAAATCGTAGGTTCGCTCAAGAAAGAGCCTGAACTTCTTGAATTTTCGCTTCGCATTCTCGGAAAAGCCGACCTCAATGCGAATTCGTTCAAAAATTTTCTTCGTTACACCCGCGAAATCGGACTTCGTGAAGGAAAACCTTTTGACGAAATTTTTGAATCGGCGGGATTTTTCAAGATCCTCGACGATGACTCTCTTTCGGAAAAAACAAAAGGCGAAGAGCTGATGAGCCGGCTCTACAACCTGCGTTATCCTTATTGGAGCAGGAAACAGGCCAATTTCACGAAGCTGAAGAACCGATTCTGCGCAGCAACGGGCGGCGAGATAGTTTTCCCAGATTTCGCGGAGGGAAACAGCTTCAAGATCTCGTTCACGATAAAAAACGAAGCCGACATCGAGAAAATCGAGCAGACCATCGCTTCAGCACTGCCTCTCCTCAAAGAATCGCTTCAGGAAATAAAGGAAAACTCATAAATCGGAGACTAAAATGGAAGACTGCAAAGGCTATGTTCAGGTTTACACCGGCAACGGAAAAGGAAAAACGACCGCTTCTTTCGGACTCGCTCTGAGAGCGGCGATGGCAGGCAAAAAAGTTTTCATCGGTCAGTTCGTCAAGGGAATGCCCTACAGCGAACTCAAAGTTCCAGAGTTCATCAAGGACATCGAGATCAGGCAGTACGGCGCCGACTGTTTCATCGTCAAGGCTCCGACCGAGCACGACATCAAAATCGCGAAAGACGGTCTTGCCGAAATGAGAGATATCCTCAAAAGCGGGAAATACGATGTCGTCATCATGGACGAAGCTAACATCGCCCTTTTCTACAAACTTTTCTCCGCCGAAGAACTTATCGAAGCCGTAAGCAACCGCGCGGAACATGTTGAAGTTATCATCACCGGCCGTTACGCACCGCAGGAAATCATCGATTTCGCCGATCTCGTCACCGAAATGAAAGAGATCAAACACTACTACACGAAAGGTGTAGAGGCAAGAACCGGAATCGAAAAATAATCTTTTTTTCTTTTTATTGACACCCCTTTTTTAAAGCCTATATTTCCCCGATTTGTTTCTGCGGAAATCGGTGAAAATCCGATGCTGTCCCGCAACCGTGAAGCTTTAAGCCAAGCCGGATACACAGACTCAGATCACGTTAATGAGTACCCCGAGGAGGGAAAAATTGCGATCCAAGGTTTTCACAATTTTTCCAGTATTATTCACTTTCCAACAATGGAGGAGAAAATGAAAAAAACCTTATCTTTGCTTGCAGTTATTCTTGTGCTTGTTTTCGCAGTGTCGTGCGGAAGCAGCAAAAAAGACGACAAAGACACGACCGACACTGACACCGTTGACGACACTGATGTTGCAGACACTGACATCGAACCGACTGATGATCCGACTGAAGAACCAACCAACGAACCAACTGACGATCCGACGACTGAACCCACCGGTGAACCGACAACGGAACCGACCGAAGAACCGACAGAACCAACTGAGCCGACTGAAGAACCTGTCAAGACACTCGAAATTATCGGCAGATACATGGACGATTTCGACACTTCCCATGTCATTACCGAAACTGAATGGACATCGAGATCTTCTTCTTACGGCACAACAGTTTCTCACATCTCGCAATACGACAACGAACAGGATTTCATCATCGCGAAGAACGATTCTGAAAAATCATGGAATCCTGATAAATGGAGCAGATTCGACTACATCGTAAAAAACGACACCATATACTACTGTCAGACCGCTTATGACAAAGAGACTGAAGAAGAGGCTCTCGCGACTCAGGCTGCAGACAAAACAGATCCTGAAAGTTCAGGATGCGGCGGTTACGCTTGGACAAAACTGCATAAAGATACAGTTGAAATTATCGGAAGATTCAACGACAACTGGGGCATGAGCCACATCATCTCCAACACCGCATGGTTCCAGCCGTCGTCCTACGGCGATTCGCTTTTCCACATCACGCAGTTTGACAGCGTTGACAATGTCATAATAGCTCACAATGACGAAACACATCCTTGGGCATCGAATAAGTGGAGCAGATTTGACTATGTAATAAAAGAAGGAAAAATCTACTACTGCCAGATCACTTACGACAAAGAAACTGAAGATGCGGCTCTTGCCGTAACAACAGCCGACAGAGAAGATCTCACGGCAGGATGCAATGCAAATCCTTGGAGCGAGCTTATCGCAGTCGTTGAAGAGCCGATCGACAAAGACGATACAAAAATCGTCGCATGGGCAACCGGATATAAAGATTATCAGGCCGGCGAAGGCGTTGATGAAGAGTGGAAAACTCCCGAAAAAGCTCTCGGTAAAGCTGTCGGCGATTCTTATGATGTTGTCGTTCTGGGTGACGGCGGAAGCATAGTTCTTACTTTTGCAAAACCGATCACAGACGGTGAAGGAGCCGATTTTGCAGTTTTCGAGAACAGTTTCAACGACACCTTCCTTGAACTCGGAACAGTCGAAGTCAGCAGCGACGGCGAACACTTTGTTGCATTTGACCACTTCTACCTTGGACTTGAAAAAATCGACGGAACCGGCTCTCATGATTCAAGCCTGATTTGGGGATTCGCAGGCAAATTCAAACAGGGCAAAGGCAACATGTTCGACCTTGCTGAACTTGAGAACAAAGCGGAAGTTGTCGACGGAACAGTCGATCTTGAAGCGATCACACACGTTAAAATCGTTGATGTGATCGGCGACGGTTCTCAGCTTGATTCAATCGGCGACCCGGTTTACGACCCGTATCCGACAACCGGAAGCGCAGGTTTCGACCTTGACGCTGTCGCAGTAATCAACGAAAAAGAATAACTCGTTCTTTTTCGATCAAGTTCGTTCTTTTCGACGCGCCGAGATCATGTTCGTTATACCGTGATACCGTTATAACGTTATTCCGACGGCGCGAATCGTTCTTATCGATTAAGTTCGTTCTTCTCGATCGAAAATCATGATTTCTTTCCCATTTTTCTCAAGTGTGCTATAAACCTCCGGATTTTGATTTCGGAGGAGATGTGAGCAGTAAAAAGACAAAAGATCCGAGACTTGTGGCAAGTTCGCTTATCCAGGATGTGCTTGACCAGTCCTTTTTCGTGAACGAACTTCTGAACGATTCACTTTCGGCTTTCGATTTTTCGAAAAGACGCTTCATCACCGAGCTTGTCTACGGCACGGTGCGGAATTTAACCCATCTTGACTACTGGATCCTCAAAGTTTTCAAAAAGCCGCTGAAAAAAATCGACAAAAATCTCCTTTCACTGCTTCGCGTCTCGCTTTACCAGATACTTTTCATGTCGAACAGAGAGGCTGCGACGATCGTTTTCGAGGCAGCGGAACTTGCGAAACGCTGCGGAAACGACAAAACGGCGGGATTCGTCAACTTCATTCTGCGCGAGATCCTTCGCATCGGTCCTACGAGAGAGAACATGGAAGCCGATTTTGCCGGCAAACATGACGAATTTTTGCAGACATACTATTCCGTTCCCGACTGGTTTTACGCGAGAATAAAGGCTCAGGCCGAAACTTTGGGCAAGGATGTCGAAGAATATCTGCAGATCGTGAACAAACCGCTCGGGATCACTCTCAGGATCGAAGGCGACGAAAATTTGAGGCAGCAGATCATCGAAAAGCTCGTTTCAAAAGGGGCAACAGCTGAAGAGGCAAAACTCAGTCCGTACGGGATCTGCACGAACAAAGCGGTGAACTTCTCGATGCTGAAAGGCTTCGACCACATCTACATTCAGGATGAATCGTCACAGCTTTCAGTCCTCGAAATGGATATACAAAAAGGCGATAAGATCCTCGATATCTGCGCGGCTCCTGGCGGAAAAACGCTTTTCGCATCGTATCTTACCGGAGATGAAGGCTTTGTCACGGCAGCCGATGTCAACGGAAACCGTCTCAATATGCTTGCAGACGTCGTCATCCAGCACGGAAAGAAAAATATCGGAATGAAACTCCACGATGCTACCAAAGACAATCCTGAATGGCACAACGCTTTCGACAGAGTTCTCCTTGACGCACCGTGCAGTGCGCTCGGCACAGTGAGACGCCATCCCGAGACAAAATGGATAAAGAACGACAACGACCCCGCGAAAATGGCTTCCATTTCGGGAAAAATTTTAGAACAGGCGGCAAAATATCTTAAAAAAGACGGCATTTTAGTCTTTTCCGTCTGCACCTTCACGCAGGAGGAAACACTTGAGCAGATCAAGCGTTTCTCCGCGCATCACCCTGAATTTACCGTGGAGAAATCGTATTTCACAGTCAAGGAACCAGACGACAACAGAGACATATTTTTCATCTGCAGAATGAGGAAAGGTTAATTTAAAATTTCTTGCCTTTCTCTTGCTCTTTTCCTAAAATATTCCGCTTTTTGACAATTTGATTTTTAATAATTTCAACAACTTTTCTCTTTAGGAGGTTTAGGATGAAAAGATTTTCTATTTTAACAATGTTTGTTGTGTTCATTTTTGTTTCATGCGGAGACGGGAAAGCAGTTCCCGGAGATTTGCCGGAGCTTGAATGGTCTGAAAAAGCTGAAAATGAAATGTCTTGGGAAGACGCAAAAAAATATTGTGAAGACCTTAAAGAAAAGGACAAAGACGATTGGAAATTACCCACAATAGATGAACTGAGAACACTTGTTGTAAAATGCCCAGATTCAGAGTATCAGGGCGCTTGTCCGATTAGTGAAGAAGTTAACCAACTTACGTACACAGAAGACTGGAACGCCGACAAATGCAGCGGTTGCACAAAAAGCAATCATAGTAAATTTGGAGATAAAGGCTGGTTTTGGTCGTCATCAGCTCTTGAAAACACGGCATGGCGCATAGATTTTGATGATGCTTATATTTACGGACAACTTAAGGAGGGGTTGGCTTCCGTCCGTTGTGTCCGAAATGCTAAATAGCGCACAGTTTCACAAAACAAGGGCTTGATTTTTGCAGGCGAGCCGCTGTGCTTCGACAAGTTCACAAATTCTTCAAAATCTCTTTGATCCATGCTGAATCAAGCACCTCGAATGCAAAACACTTTTTGCCGAGATCTTTTAACGATGCTCCGATGTGGTAGAGAATTTTATTATCGATTATCAGAAAGCGGTCATGTGCCTTTGTCGTGTGTTTCAGTGTAAGTTGCAGATATTGTTCGTTGAATTTATGGATATCCTGTTCGCTTAATTTTGTTTTAGGATCTGTATAAATCGTAACTTTCACATCTTTCTGCTTTTTGGAGAGCCTTTCCAAAACCGACAGATCAATGTAGTTGTCAATCAGAACGATTTCATGCTCCGCACTTTGAATGAACGATTCGAATTTTGCGTAGGCATCAAAAATCTGACCTTGGAAGAAAACTCCTTCAACCGGAGGCAACGATGTTCGGACAAAAAAGTCTATTTTTTCCTCTGTTTTGCTTACACGACGTTCCAACCTGTCTATCCTCTGATTGACGGCATAACCTTTTAGCAGGAATTCTTTCAAAACGCTGTTCGCCCACTGTCTGAAAAGTATTCCCTGACTGGATTTCACCCTATATCCAACAGAGAGAATCATGTCTAAATTATAAAATTCCACAAATCTTGTTACCTGACGACCACCTTCATTTTGAACTGTCGCAAAATTTGCGACAGTTGCCATATCCCGCAATTCTTCGTGCAAAGCATTGTTAATATGTTTTCCGATAGTTTTAACGTCACGCCCGAAAAGAACCGACATTTGATTTCTGTTCAGCCATACGGATTCGTCTGCCATCCTGACTTCCAAATGGATCGTATTGTTCGGTTGGTAAATCACTATTTCATTTTCCATTTCAAACTCCATCAAAAAATCACAGACAAACAAGATAGAAATTTTAATAAATAAATCAAATTTTGTTATAAAAATTTTATTTAACACTTTAACTGCAAGATAAGAAAGCCTGATGGCAAAATCACATTTATCCGGCATTGAACTCTTGGCCCGCTGCTTTCTTGCATTTGGAATGTGTTTGAATATAAAACCTGTGCGTTTTCGTGCTGTAACAAATGAATTTTCATAACTTTTTCAGGAGATAAAATGATAAAAATCGCTCCTTCGATCCTTTCTGCCGACTTTTTAAAACTTGAGGAAGAAATCCGTTCAATCGAGACAAGCGGCGCAGACTTGGTTCATCTCGACATCATGGACGGCCACTTTGTTCCGAACATCACTTTCGGTCCGATGATTGTGAAGCAGATCAGACCTCTCGTAAAACTTCCTTTTGACGCGCATCTCATGATCGAAAATCCTACGCAGTTCATCCAGAAGTTCGCCGATGCCGGCTGCGAAATGATAACTGTTCACGCCGAGACGGAGCAGCATCTTCACCGCACTCTCCAGTTTATAAAAAGGCTCGGACTCAAGGCGGGAATTTCGGTAAATCCCCACACTGCAGTCGATTTTCTCCCCTATGTCGGCGATTTGTGCGACCTTTTCCTCGTGATGAGCGTAAATCCCGGTTTCGGCGGCCAGGAATACATAAAAAGCGCATCGGAAAAAATCAGAAAAGTTGCCGAGATCCGCGAAAAATACGGCTTTAACTACGAAATTTCAGTCGACGGCGGCGTGAACGCAAAAACCCTGCCTGAAGTCATCAAAGCAGGCGCAGACATCGCCGTAATGGGCTCGTATTTCTTCGGCAAACCGCTTGAAGAACGCGCCGAACTAGTCAGAAACGCGAAAAATCTGTAAAACAGGAGAAGAAAAATGAGATGTCCCGACTATGTAACCAAGGAATTTATAGCGCATGTCATCAGAGAGGATCTGGGGCGCGGCGATGTCACGACAAACTTTGTCTGCGATGAACCGCGCAACGGCAGGGCTTTCATAAAGGCAAAAAGCGACCTCATTCTCTGCGGAGTAGACCTTGCGGCATATATATTTGAATTTATTGACGAAACTCTTGACGTTGAACTTCTGGCGCGTGACGGCGAAAAACTCTGTGCAGGCGAAAGAATAATGAATATTTCTGGCAACGCGGCATCGATCCTCAAGGCTGAAAGGACAGCTCTCAACTTCCTGCAGAGGCTTAGCGGGATCGCATCGCTTACGGCTGAATATGTTAATGAAATCGACAAATATTCTGAAACTAAAATCGCCGACACGAGAAAGACGACTCCGGGACTCAGAACGCTTGAAAAATACGCGGTCCGCACCGGCGGAGGCAGCAACCACCGCTTCGGACTTGACGACGGAGTGATGATAAAAGACAACCACATTGTTCTTGCAGGCTCGATCACTCAGGCGGTCGAAAACGTCAGAAGCAGGATCCATCACCTTCTTAAAATCGAAGTCGAAACGACGAATTTAGACGAAGTGGAAGAGGCTCTTGCGGCAAAAGCCGACGTCATCATGCTTGACAACATGGACTATGACATGATGGCTGAAGCCATCGAAATAATCGGGGACAGCGCAAAAATAGAAATTTCAGGCGGTGTCACCCTTGAAAGGATCAACGAACTTTCAAAACTCGGTGCTGACTTCATTTCGGTCGGAGCGCTCACCCACTCCGCTGTCGCGAAAGACATCAACCTCACCCTTGAAATCGTTTAAAGACATTGGAGAATATCATGAAATTAAAATTTTTGCTTCCGTTTTTTGCACTGATTTTCATTTTAAGCTGCGGCGATGACCCCGATGACTTTGTCCCGAACGATGACGACAGCATTTACGGAACACAGGATGACGACAACAACCTGCCGGATGCTGAAAATTCAGGGAACGGAGAGCAGAACGATTCCGAAAATTCCGACACAGAGGCAGATACAGGCGATGACAGCGGAACAAACGGAGATTCAGACAACACTACGACTGATAATGAAACGACATCTGATGGTGATGCAGAAACAACGCCGGACAACGACACAGACACAACACCGGATGACGACACGAACACCACACCGGATGATGCCGATTCAACCGATGATTCGGACGATCCGCAAACCGACGACGATGCCGACAGCGATACCGGAGACAATGACGCAGACACCGAATCAGGCGATGACGACGCAGATTCCGGCAGTGATACCGGCGAAGAAGATGAACTGGAAGTCGTTCTTCCCTACAACGGCGGAACAGTCGAAAAAACAATAAAACTTAACACGAAAATCAACAAAATCGATGTTCTGCTTATGGTTGAACTTTATTCATCAATGTCTGCTGCACACGATAACTTGAAAGCAAATGTAAAAACTGCAATTATTGACGAAATCCGTGAAAAAATTCCAGATTCGGCGTTCGGACTCGTTACACTGGGAGTCGTTGAGGCTGGAAACGCTTACAATCTGGTTCAGCCGATCACAACAGACCCGAATGACGTCAGAAACGCAGTCGACGGAATTGCTAAAATAACCTCTGGAACAAGGACATACCACGGTCTCGCCCTTTGGGAAGCAGCTTCAGGAGAAGAAGACAAAGAATACCTGATACTTTGTGACAACAATGCTGTCTGCAATGCCAAATATAAAACAATAAACATCAATGCCGCCGACTGCACAGGTCAAATCGGAAACCGCGGCGGCGCTTGTTTCAGAGACAACTCTATGCCTGTTTTCGTAATGGCTGGCACGCAAACTTTCAACAATTTTCTCCGGAAGAAAAATAACGGCGATTACTACGACGAATGGAGGGAAAGTGCCAACGGAAACACTTATACTCTGGAAAAGACAGCAGTTAAAGCCGCTGCGAAAATGAGTGAAATAAACGCGAAATTCATCGGTATTTCTTATAAAACAACCAATCCTGCCAACGGATTTAAAAGCGTAGCAGGAAATACTTTGTCACAAGATACCTCCGGCAATAATTTCAATATTTCCGTTAATGCCGACGATGAAACTTTCTCCGCGCAGATTGCCGAAGCCGTCAAAAACCTGACCTACAACATCAGACTTGATGTGAAAGCAGTTTTCAGCCACAACGAAAACGGATACGGTGTCGAGGATACCGTACAGTTCATAAAATCGTTCTATCCAGTTGCGGCACAAACCGTCAAAGCGGGAGATACGGCGTCTTTCGATATAACTTTCGAAAACAATTTTTATGAAAACACGACCTGTGAGCCCCATAATTTCATCATAACGGCAAAGGTCACAGGAGAAGGACTCGTTCTCGACAGCCGTGAAATCAAAGTTGTCGTTCCCGGCAAGGAAGAAGGCTGCGGATCAGCTCAGTAAATTTGTAATCAGAGAAAATCACCCTATTTTTTTGAAAAATTCAGGTCTGTGAAAATCAGGTTTTGCGCTTTCGATATCAAAAAGCGTCATATAGTGCGGTGTCGGGGATTTGTCGGCGCATTTGTAAATGTTGCCGATAAGTGACATCGTGTTAATTGTACAGCCGTCAAAAACAAAAACTTCTTTCGGTATCAAAACTTCAAGGGTATAGCTCGTTTTTTCATTTTTAATGCCGAACGGCTTATCTCCCAAAGTTGAGAAAACTTTAATGTTTCCGATGATTTCCGGTTTAAGAAGTTCACGGTTGAAGCGCTCTTTTCCGTGCTCGGCGAGGATGCGGCCTATGCAGCTTATCTCGAAATTGTAGTAAAATCCGTTACCGAACGACAAAAACAGTTCGGAGCAGCTTTCTTCCCAAACTTTAGAGTTTGTTTCGGAATATTCCGCTTTCACACTCGGCTCCGTTATGTGAAAAACTGCCGAAATTCTTTCCGAAGAAGCCTGAAAATCGCATGAGACCTCAAGATTTTCGTAAGGTTTTTCTGTCCATGCCTGTTTCAGGAAATATAAAGTCATTATTCTTTTTCCAAAAAATCAGAGAGATTTTTCTCTTTAATGTTGAAGTAATCGTCGTAATCAATGATATCAACGGCTTTTCCGCCGTAGACTACTTCCGGAAATCCAGTCATTCTGCCGAGCAGTGTTCCGCTTTCACTCTCAAAAAGATAGAAAGAAATATCTGACGGATTCAGAATATTCGTTTTTTTGAAAACCGTGTATTCGGCGTCACTATGAACGAGAGTTATGAATATTTCAGGTTCGTCCGTTCCTTTCGGGAACGAGAATCCAAGTTCTTTTTCAAGCGAATTCGTAGAATATTTTTCAATGTTTACCATCATATTTTCAGGATCGCCCGATTCTGTTGCAATGTAGAACGTGCTTCCGGAAAAACCTGTTATGTTGATTACTTTCACGTTTATGTCTGAAGTGTGTTCGAAAATCCTTTCGCCGGTGGAAATGTCGAAAATATAGACCTTGTCAAAGTAATTTTCCGCTGTTTCAGAACTCTGCTGATCCAGATTCCTGACAGTGAATGCCGCAAGAGAAACTTCTTCGTTGCATGAAAGTATCGTTGTTCCGGTTCTCGGATAACTCCAGTATTCCTGACCGTTTTTCACAAAAAGGACAGAGAAAAATTCCTCGCTCTGCGCAATGACGAAACCGTCGTTTATGCAGCGGACCTTCCCGGCGTAAGGCTGAAGCCACTCGCTTTCGCCGGTAGAAAGAGCAAAACCGTCAATAAAATCGTAATCAACGAGCAATGTTTCGGGGAATGTGTGAAAATCGTTAAGATTTTCAAGAGGTTCTGTTTTCCAGAGAGTTTTCCCGTCAGAGAGATCTGCGGCAGTTATCCCCGAAATTTCAGTGCCGTAGAAAAAAAGATTTTCTTCGATTTTAAATTCTGCGGAAAGTGTTTCCTCCGCGTTAAGCGCCGTTTCCCATATCTTTTCGCCGCTTTCTATGTCGAACGCGCAGATCGAATTTTCTTCGCATAAAGTATAAACCCTGCCGTTTTCAACGATAAAACCTGTAGATTCCGGAGAAAAAACAAGTTTTGAAGCGGCTTCGAAAACAGTTTTTCCCGTTTCTCTGTCAAGAAGACAGACGTAGTCCTTTCTGCAGTTACAGGCGAGCAGATCTCCGAAAATCTTAACGGCCGGCGTTCCCGGATGACCCGAAATATTCCTCTCCCACTTTTCAGAAAACGGCGATAAAGTCGAAGCGAAAAGATAATTCTGCATATCTTTCTGATAGATAACGAACATCGTGTCTTTTTCGGAAGTATAGAAAAGCATCTTTCCGTTTTTGTGGAATGTTTCGCTGCAGGAAATGCAGAAAAGGAGTGAAATAACTAATAAAATCTGGAACAATCTTTCTGAAAGCAATTCTTTTTTCATCTTTTTTTGTCTGCCGATGATGATAATTTATTCTCTTTTACAAAAAAACTTTTTTTACTGTCAACAGCATTTTCAAGCTGAATAGTCCTCTCTGCCGAGAGAGTTCTGAAAGTACCGGAAATATCGAACGGTGCCGTCCAGACTCTTTCGTAGGTATAAAGCAGAGGATCGACTGTTTTGCCGTCCTGCATCACGGTGAAATGAAGGTGAGGCGCAGTAGATCTGCCGGTATTTCCGGCCCCGGCAATGATTTCTCCGCGAGTGACCTGCCGGCCGTTCGTCGTCAGGAATCTGTTGAGATGCCCGTAGATCGTGCGCAGACCGTTGCCGTGATCGACAACGATCGCATTTCCTAAGCCCCCTTTTTCTCCTGCAAAAATGACTCTGCCGCTTTCCGCTGCACGTACCGGAGTGTCGATCTTAGCCAGGATATCGACTCCGCTGTGGAATTTTTTGTGTTTGTTGAACGGATCTTTACGGGTGCCGTAGTAACTCGTTATTCTTCCGCTGTCTATCGGAGCACGGAAGAATCCCGGAGGTGAGAGGACAACCGTGTGTCCCGAAACGAAGTAGTCTCCGTAGATGTAATCGCGGAAAGCAGTCATCGTAAAGTCGCCCAACGTTTCGCTTTTGACCGAAAAACCGAGGATCCCGTAAGTTTTAACAAGAATGTCGCGGTCAAAGATCCCTTTTATCATGAAAGCGATCGAATCGCCCGGTTTCAGCTTGTCCAGAATGCCCCAGTCCCAGATAAGACGCTCTTTTGCGATATCGTAAAACTGCGGATCATCCTCTGCAAGGGATCTCTTTACGGTGTAAAACCGGATCATCGTCTTTTCTTCAAGTTTTATCGGCTCGTTTTTCCTGACATATTCGCGACCGTGTCTGACAAACGAGATTTTTTCCCCTTTCGAATTGTTTGCGTAGTGGTGAAGATCGTAGGAAATCGTTTTGTTTCCGGCTGTCGTCACCGAAAAAACGTCACCGTTCATGAATTTCGTGAGTCCCGCCTGCTTGCGGTAGAGCTTTTTTGCATTCTCCCAAGTATCGCTACCAAGAATTTCGGCAAAGAAGTCGTCATATTTTGCTTCGGGGACCTGAAGATGAAGCGTTTCGGTCATCCTTTTGCCGCTTTTGTTGTCCCAGCCTACATTGATGTTCACGTCTTTTTTCAGAGATTCGTAATATCCGAATACAGAAAGTGCAGCAAGCACGATTATTGCGAGGACTATCGCGACCTTGGATTTCATAAATTACCGATTTTATCAGATATTCTTGTTTGAGCCGAAGAATCGAAGAAATGCAGTTTCTCGTGTTTCAACGAGAGAGAGATTTTGTCTCCGATGTCGTACTTTCTTGCTGTTTCAGCCTCGGTTTCGGCCGTTATTTTCAGATTTTCGGAAACCGCGACATGGATCAGCGACATTCTGCCCAAAGCCTCGACGATCTCGACAGTTCCCGTTATTTCAGGCTCTTTTCCCTCGAAAATAAAGTCCTGCGGACGAACACCGACGATTATTTTTTCGGGGTCAAAACCTTCTTCGGCCTTAACTTTGATTTTTATGTTTTCGCCGTTCAGATTCAAGGTGCCGCCTTCTCTTTTTGCCGAAAGTTCGAGCAGATTCATCGAAGGAGAACCTATAAATCCCGCTACGAAGACGTTCTGCGGCGTGTCAAAAAGTTCCGCCGGAGTACCGACCTGCTGGATTATTCCTTTGTTGAGAACGACAATTCTGTCGGCGAGAGTCATAGCCTCGACCTGGTCATGCGTGACATAGATTATCGTGGTTTTAAGACGTTCGTGCAGCTTTTTGAGCTCGACTCTCATCTGCGTTCTGAGCGATGCATCAAGATTCGAGAGAGGTTCATCGAAAAGAAAGACCTTCGGATCTCTGACGATTGCACGCCCCATCGCGACACGCTGCCTCTGACCGCCGCTCATCTGCTTCGGAAGTCTGTCGAGAAGGTGCGTGATGTCGAGCATAGACGCCGCTTCTTCAACTTTTTTATCGATTTCTGCTTTAGGCATTTTTCTCATTTTGAGAGCGAAGGCCATATTTTCGCGTACCGTCATGTGAGGATAAAGCGCGTAACTCTGGAAAACCATCGCGATGTCACGGTCTTTCGGCGCGACATCATTGACAACTCTGTCTCCGATTTTTATGGTTCCGTCAGAAATAGTCTCAAGCCCTGCAAGAGTACGGAGCAGCGTTGATTTACCGCAGCCCGAAGGACCTACGAGGACAAGAAATTCACCGTCACTCACCGTCAGATCGATCCCCTTGAGGATCGTTGTTTCCTCGTTGTATTTCTTGACCACTTTTTCAAAAGTAACCGATGCCATAGCTACACCTCCAACAAAAAACCGGCCATTATAGATAAAATTTAAATAATATCAAGAGTTTGTGAAAAATTTCGCTATTGGCTCCAATGACAGTTGCCAAAAACTAAAAGCACTACGACAGCCGCAACTGCTGCAATTCCGGTAAGAAGAATGACCCTGGCGTAGATTTTCCGGCTGAAACTTTCTTTTCCGAAAAAGAAACTTGAAGAAAGGAGAAGAAGCGATGAAACAGGAAGGATCACCGCGATCTTCTGCGGGCTTAGCAGAAATCCGACTGAGGAAAGAAGCATGAAAAACGCCGAGAGAGAGCAGGTTTTTCCAAGGCTGAGCCTGTGTTTTCTTCCGGCAAGGATATCCCCTTCTGTATCGGAAAGATCTTTCAATGCGGTAACTCCAAGAACGTGGAGCAGAAGGCTCAGAGAACACGGAAGAAAACCCTTCCCGCCGGCAACTATCATGGGATAAGCCATGCCGCATCCGGTTATAAGACATGCAAGCAAACCGCGTTTTTTAAGAACAAACGGCGGCAGGGAGTAGGCGACACCTAAAAGCAGAACAGCAAAAACCAGAAATTTTTCTACACCTTCAAAAAGAATGACAGTGCCTGCGATCGAACCGAAAGCAAGGAAAAGCAGCCATAAAACCGCATCCCGCCGCGTTATAATACCGCTCGGCAGAGGACGCCACGGCTTGTTTGCAGAATCCTCAACTACATCCGTTATCGAATTGAGAGTATAGACAAAATTGTATGGAAACAATGCCACGAAAAGCGACTGCACGATAAAAAGCTGCGAAAATTCATTTTTTCCGAGAAGTCTTCCCGCAAAAAAGGCAAGAAACGAGAGCAGAAGAACATCTGCGCGATAAAGTCTGAAAAGTGCGGGAAGTTTGCGAAACATAGATTAAATCAAGGTAAGAGCGCAGCCTGAACCACCGTCCTTAACAACAGGCGCGTTATCTTCAGGAACATCTGATGATGGTCCCTCGCCGTCGTTGTAGCATCCCGATTTGTCCCAGCTCATGCAGTCTGCGCCGCATACCGCCGTTCCGTTTTTTGGAGCACCGGCAAGCTGGCTGCACGGCAGAGAATTGCTGTCGCATATTTCGTTGGCATCGACCGTGCCGTTTCCGCAGAGGGGATTTGCCGAAGTGTCGCCGGTATCAGCCGGATCGTGAGATCCCGTGTCACCGGTGTCGCCCGGATCTGGAGTTACCGGGTCTGACTGATTGATGGCACCGCCGCATTCAACGTCGGAAACGTCTGTTCCGGCCTTCACAAAAGCCATTTTGACAGCTTTACATGCGTTGAGTCTGCCGTAGCCGTAATTCTGGTTGAAACCGTTTCCGTCGTATTGTTCGCCTCCGATTTTGTCGGATGTTTCTTTAAAAATATCGTAGATCTCTTGTTTCGAAAGGGTCGGATTAGCTGAGAGAAGAAGGCCTGTGATACCGGCAGCAAGCGGGCATGCTGAAGAAGTTCCTCCGAAACTGTTCGTGTAGTTTCCGAGAGCATCGCCTGCATTTACATCACCTGCATTGTATCCGCTCTGCCCCATGTTGTCAGTCGTCCATATTCCGTCGATCGTGCTTCCGCCGGCCCAGCCGTCGCCGCCTGAAGAATCCATGTCGCAGCTTGAAGCCATGAAGTCAAGCGAATTTCCGAAATCGGAGTACGAAGCCCTGTTGCCTGCCGCGTTGCTCGCACCGATTGCGAAAACATTGGGGTTGCTTGCGTAACCGTCAGTTTCGATGCTCTCGCCGCCGTTGCCAGCCGCAAAAAGTATGATCGTTCCTAAACCGTCTCTTCCTGTCGTCGCGATATTCGCAACGAGATCTTTAAGAGTCTGGTTCATGTCCACCGTCTGACCTGTTCCGTCAGCCGGTCCCCAGCTGTTTGAAATTATGTCGGCGCCTGCGTTTGCAGCCCATTCGAAAGCCTCGATAGCTGAAGCGTCAAGCGAAGTGATCCCGCTCATTCTCATCCTTATCGGGATAAGCTGGCAGTTGGGACATGCCCCGGCGATACCGATCCCGTTGTCTGTCGCACCGCCTGCAACTCCGGCGACCGATGTTCCGTGCATATCCTGATTTCCAGGATTCGGCATATCGTCTCCGTCAGCAAAGTCGTGACCGGCAAGAAAACGGCCCTGGAAATCTTCATGCGTGAGATCGAAACCGTCGTCGATTATCGCAAGTTTTACAGTAGAACCGCCGAGTTCGCCTTTGACTTCGCGCATTATGTCCCATGCTTCGGCGACATGCGTGCTGTCAGAGCCGGTGACATTAGGATTCGTTCCGTCGTTGTAAAGGTGCCACTGGTTTGAGAAAAGCGTGTCGTTCGGAATATAGGTCCTTTTCTCGAAATTCATGAAAAAGCTCGGCTCAGCCTGCGCTGCGATCTTTTTCTCGACGAGTTCGACCGATTTTGCGACCGGATCGCTGCTTGTTTCGGCAAGATACCAGTCTGGAGCGTATTGAAACTTCTTCACAAGGCGCATTCCGTTGGATTCGAACCATTTTTCGATATCGCTGACACCGCTGATCTTTACGAAGACCATGCCGCTCGCGAAAACTTTTTCGCTGCCGTTTCTCTTGTAGGCAGGAAGCAGGAGTCCTTTTTTCGAGAGTTCTTTGATCTCTGAGGACGAGAGCTTATCAAAAAGGTAGATGTTTTCGTGTCTCAGCGTGAACTTAAGATCCTTAGGCAGACTGCCGGCGTCTCTGACATCGGCCCTGCTGATGAAGGTGTAGCCGGAAGTTTCAGCAAGTTGGATTTTTTTACCGTTCGAATAGTAGAAAAGATTTTCCGCAAACATAAAAAACGGAAGCAAAACAACAAAAAACAGCGTGATTTTTTTCATTTATCAACTCCTCAAAAAGTTTGTCATCTAAATAAGTGTCAATGCACAGCCTGCATCGTCATCTTCGTCTTCAGCACCGGCAGTGTCCGAAGAATCGCCGTCTTTACCGGTATCGCCAGTGTCGGCTTCTCCGGACTGAGTATCGCTTTCGGTGTCATCCTTACCTTCATCGGAAGTCGGTTCCGGATCGTCGGGGACCTCCTTGCTTCCGTCACAGCTCATACTCTCTTTCGTGTAGAGGCGGGCTTTTACAGCGGCATCGTCAAGAGTATCGCACGAAGCAGCGAAAGTCGCCCTGACAGGCAGACCCTGATTTGTTTTGTAAGCAGATTCTTCGCCCGTTTTAGCATCCCAGATAAGCGCCGTGTTCGAGAATGAAGCGTTTTTCGGCGAATCTTCCGGCATTTTAACAAGGAAACGCATGAGAACTCTCTCACAGTTCGATTCATCCTGGCATATTTCCATTGCATCAGCGACCATAATGCCCGATTTGAGCGGGAAATCGCCGTTGTCAGGATAGTTTTCGAAGCATTTTCCCGTGCCTGTGTAGTCGATCTGGAAAGTTCCCGGAATATAAGTCTGGAGATCCTTGAGATAATCGCTGACCATGACGAACTCAGCCGGTTCCTGACCGTGGTTTTCAACGACGATCTGGTATCCGAAAGCGGTATCTTTGCAGACTTTGCCGTCCTGACCGGTCGTAGTGAGAAGGAATTTCTCGTTTTTCTCAGGAATATCGAATGCGGGAAGACGCGTATCGACCGAAAGGATAACGTAGTTCGTGAGAACGATGTCCGCACCTGTCTTGATGTAGAAATCCATCGCCACCGTACCGTACTGGACATGCGGATTTATGATGCTGTCGGGAACATTTTCGTCATACTGCAGAAAGAAAGTGTCGACGTCGAAAGAGAGCTCTTCGCGGCAGTCGGAGACTTCACCTTTGTGGTTTACCGTCCTGAATTTGCTGTTAAAAGGCTGATTGAGCGGGTTGCACGATCCGTCTGCGTCTCCCAGAACGAGAGACTGGGTAGCCAAAGCACCTTTGACTTCGAGGTATTCCTTTGCCGCTATATAGTCATCACCGTCGGCAGTTACGAAGGAAACTTTTACAGCCGCCTTTTCGGGAAGTTCGAAATTGGCGATATTTATCGTGGTCGGTTTTGCCAGAGTATTGGAGCTCCACGTCAGACCGTTGTAGAGATAGAGTCTTTTACGGGCGATCTGCGAAGAACCGTAGACAAGAATAAGCTGCCATCCGCCGATCATGCTCGCGTTAACGCAGTAGTTGTGCTTTTCTCCGCTCTGAGCGCAGTCGTAGATGTCATCAACACCGCTGACTTTGTATTCGCCGACGAGCGATTTTATCTCACCGTTTTCGCGGTCATACTGATAACCGGCAATAATATCGGTAACATCGACTCTGTAAACATAGTAGTAGTAACCTTTTGAATAATAGGATTCGAACTCAAAACCCTGCGGGGAAGCAGAATTGCCCTGAATAGAAGCCGTGACGACATGGTCTTCACCGTCGGGAGTCATCAGCGTGACCTGATTGTCGGTGAACATCATCGAATCGGTGTCGTTTACCGAAGCGAACCAGACAAGAAAAGCCTGTTCAATGACAGCGTCTTCCGGAATATCCGTCTCAAGCAGAAAATCACTTGCTCCCTGAACACCTATCGAAGTGTCGCCCTGCGGCTCGTAGGATGAATGCGCGCCGGTATTTGCAAGAAGCGACTTTGAAAGGATGAAATAATCGTATGCTCCCTCATACTCGAAAGTCGGTATATTGCTTATCGGAATAGCTCCGAGCGAACATATACAGAACAAGTTGAAAACAAGAAGCAAAAAAGAACGCTTCATACGGACCTCCATAAATAAACGAATCAAAACTACTTATTATAGTCGTTTTTTCGGGAAAATCCATGAGTTTTTTAATGGAGATTCCAGCGCATCTCCAACAAAGAATTTATTATGCAGTTTTCACCTGAATCAGTGAACAATCCTCGTTCCCGTCTTTCCTTCCATTGCCGGAACGAGTTTGTCTTCTGAAGTGATGATAACGACTTTCTTACGGTCGTTTTTTACGAAATCGACAGCCGCTTTTATCTTCGGCCCCATGCTTCCTGCCGGAAATTCGCCCTGAGCCAGGTATTTTTCGGCTTCTGCGGAAGTCATCTGGTCGAGCCATGTCGGCTTGTCGGACTTGAAGTTTACCGCGACTTTTTCAACCCCGGTGAGGATTATAACCATGTCGGCATCGATCGTCTGCGCGATCATTACGCTTGCGAGATCTTTGTCGATAACGGCGTCGATCCCCTGATAACCCGATTTATCCTTGCTTCTGTAAACCGGAATACCGCCGCCGCCGCCTGTAATAACGGTGAAGCCGGCATCAATGAGCGTATTCATTGCTTCCGGATTGAGAACTCTGAGAGGCATAGGCGAAGGAACGACTCTGCGGTAGCCGCGGCCGCTGTCTTCCACCATTTTCCAGCCGTTTTTCATCTTCATCAGAGCTTTCTGCTGATTGTAGAAAGGACCTACCGGTTTTGTCGGCTTTTTGAATGCCGGATCAAGCGGATTGACTTCGATCTGAGTGACTAAAGTCGCAACTTTTGCGCGGGATCCCGCCTTGCTGAGGCAGTTCATAAGCCCCTGCTCGATCATATATCCCATGCTGCCCTGCGTGTCTGCGACGCATACGACGAGCGGATCTGGATAAACTTCAGTCTCGGCCATTTCGTTGCGGATGAGCCTTGCTCCCGCCTGAGGGCCGTTTCCGTGAGTGATTACAACCTGATGTCCTTCTTTTATCAGCTGGACGATGCCGTCCATTGAAGCGCGGATATTTCTTTCCTGATCTTCGACAGTTCCTTTGTCTCCCGGTTTTATCAGGGCATTGCCGCCGAGCGCGATCACTATTTTCATAAAAACTCCATCAAAAAAAGAAAGAGGGGACCAGAGCCCCCTCTTTGAAAAAATCAGTTACAAAAAACTATTTGCAGCAGCATTTGCATTTGAAAAGTTTTTCAACAGCTTCTTTAAGCATTTCTGCGCCGTTTCCTCTCGGAGCAAGTTCGTAGCCGACGCGAACGATCGGTTTGTTGACTTTTACAACTCTGCCGAGGTCGATCGGGGTGCCGCTGAGAACGAGGTCAGCATCGATTGCGTTGATCGTGGTCTCAAGGTCTCTCATCTGCTCTTCGCCGTATCCCATAGCCGGAAGGATGCCTTCGCCGATGTTCGGATACTTTCTGTAGGTGAAAGCGATTTTGCCGACAGCTGCCGGTTTCGGATCAACCATCTCTTTAACGCCGAATCTCTTAGCTGCTACGCTTGCAGCACCGATCTTCATGCCGCCGTGGGTGAGTGTCGGGCCGTCTTCAACAACGAGGACTCTCTTTCCTTTGATGTCGCCGTCAACGGTAAGTTCGGAGTCAGCTTCGATAACGACTGCGTTCGGAGCAAGTCTCTTGCAGTTTGCTTTAACTGTTGCGATATCTTCCGGAGTTGCGCTGTCCATCTTGTTGATGACGATAACGTCAGCCATAAGAACATTGACTTCGCCCGGATAGTAGAGGCATTCGTGACCCGGTCTGAGAGGATCGACAACAACGATCTTAAGGTCAGAATCATAGAACGGGAAATCGTTGTTTCCGCCGTCCCAGAGGATGACATCGGGTTCGCCGTCAACATCTTTTTCAGCCTGACGGAGAATAGCTTCATAGTCAACACCAGCATAAATTACGTTGCCTGCAGCGATGTGCGGCTCATACTCTTCCATTTCCTCGATTGTGCAGTTGTTAGCTTTGAGGTCTTCGATCTTAGCGAAGCGCTGAACAGCCTGTTTGTTGAGATCCGGATCGTAAGGCATCGGGTGACGTACAGCAACGACCTTTTTGCCCATTTTCTTGAAAATATCATAGATGAATCTTGTTGTCTGGCTTTTGCCGCAGCCGGTTCTTACCGCGCAGATCGAAATGATCGGTTTGCAGGATTTGATCTTCGTCTTGTCGTATCCCATAAGAACGAAGTCTGCGCCGAGCGAGTTAACGAGAGCGCCTTTGCTCATAACTATCGGATAGTAAATATCGCTGTAAGCGAATACGCATACTTCAACGCCGAGTTCTTTTACAAGTCTCGGAAGTTCGGTTTCGTCATAAATAGGAATACCGTTCGGGTAAAGGTCTTCGCCTGCGAGTTCCTTCGGGTACTTTCTTCCGTCGATGTCAGGAATCTGGGTTGCGGTGAAAGCAACTACTTCGTACTCGGGATTGTGTCTGAAATAGGTGTTGAAGTTGTGGAAATCTCTACCGGCAGCACCCATGATGAGAACTTTCTTTCTGGTCATTTGATCCTCCAAATGTTAAGTTATTAAAACGGCCGGACAAGGTCAACGGCGGCCGGACACAGTCAACGGCGCCGGAAAATATCATACTAAAATTCTATGTCAAGCCGAAAGAGAAAAAATTTAATAGTGATTCTGCTTATAAGAATTTAGTTCTCTTTTGAAAGGAAATTCCAGAGACATGCAGCGATTGCAGCGCCGATAAGCGGAGCAACGATGAAAACCCAGAGTGCAGCGATCGGAGCGGTGTTGCCTGCGATTGCAGCTACAACTGCCGGACCGAAACTACGAGCCGGGTTGACTGATGTTCCGGTAAGGCCGATGCCGAGAATGTGAACGAGAACAAGTGTGAAACCGATAACTACGCCTGCAAACGAGCCGTGGTTGCCTTTCTTCGAGGTTACGCCCAAAATCGTGAAAACGAAGAAGAATGTGAGAACGATTTCGACGATAAGACCTGCAGCGATGCTTCCGTTTACACCTGCAAGGCCGTTCGTGCCGAATCCGCCGGTTTTGTCAGCGATTCCGCCGAGGCTGAAAATAAGAGCGAGAAGTCCCGAGCCAGCAAGAGCGCCGAGGCACTGCGAAATTACGTAACCAATGAAATCTTTGACAGTCATTCCGCCGGTCATGAGAACACCGAGCGAAACAGCCGGGTTGATGTGACAGCCGGAAATGTTGCCTACGCAGTAAGCCATTCCGACGATCGTGAGACCGAAAGCTAAAGCGGTGAGAATGTATCCGCCGCCGTTTGCAGCATCGCAGCCGACAAGCATTGCCGTGCCGCAGCCAAGTGTTACAAGTGCAAGTGTGCCGATAAATTCAGCGATGTAAGATTTCATACCAAACTCCTCCTAAAAAATGTTAATAACTGCAGGATTCTGCAAAATCATTAAGTTCCTGTTCGCATCTGTCCATTCCTTCTTCCGGTTCAGCGCAGCTATAAGAATATCCGGTGTAGAAAAGATATGCATCCCCGTCTTCCGGAGTACAGAGATAAATGTTGAAATTTCCGCCTTCGCAGTAAGAGTAGAACGAGCACTCTTCAGGCAGGTTTTCATCGTAGTCTTCTTCCTCTCCGGAATTGCTGTCGCAGTAGATTTCCGCTTCTTCGTAGCAGTCCATGCTTGTCGCATAGTCACCTATAGTTCCCTCTGTGTAAGCGCTTGACGGATCGCAGTAAAATGTTTCAGAACCGGCTTTGATCGAATCAAAAGGAGGAAATCCGCCCTCTTCCATGTCGTAGGTGTCGGGGATGCAGATTCTGACTTCAGCGCCTGTCGCTTCGCATATCCATACATGATGCTCTTCGTCGCTGTATTCCTGCGCCCACTCGCTTTCGGTTTTGCAGACAAGACCGGCTTCTTCATCGTCAATAGTTTCTCCGCAGTATTCACGGAATGCATTGTAACAATCTTCAACGTTCTCGCTTGTGCATCCGTCGAATTTTTTGTCACCTGCCTGATAGTAGAAGTTTCCGTCGCCTTTTGTCGAAGCGCAGACTTTCGCCGTTTCACCGGTCTTCTCGCACTTACCCTGCTCTTCGCAGTAGAAACCGTCTTCGTACTCACCGTCAAGCGCACCGCAGTACTGTTCCATTTTAAAAACACAGTCTTCGTTGTTTTCCGATTCGCATTTGAATTCCTTGTTCCCGACTTTTATCGAATAGATGTCGGAATATGCGCCGTAGAAATCACCGGAAACGCAGTAAACGAGCATCTCGCCTGTTTTCTGGCAGTATATCGAACTGTCTTCTTTGTCTTCGTAGTCGGCATCCTCTTCGTCACCGTAAAGAGTATCCCACTCTTTTACAGTTTTGCAGGTAACATCGCCGGTTTTGCCGCCGTTGTTATTGTTGTTTGAATTTTCTTCTTTTACTTCGTCAACGACAACAAAAGTGTAACTTGAGAAGTGACCTGTGGTCATCATTATAGGATCACCGGCCGCAGCGTTCATGATCGGGTCTCCGGCAGCATTCGTCATAATCGGATCACCTGCCGAAGCAAGCATGATAGGATCACCTGCAGCTGCATTCATGATAGGATCTCCCGCAGCTGTCGTCAGATTTCCGTTGCTGATCATTATAGGATCACCTGCAGCGGTCATCATGATCGGTTCTCCGTCAGCGTCTTTCTCTGAAGTTTCTATTGCATAAGCTCCTTTTTTGCTGTAACTCCATGTTCCGTCGCTTTTCAAAACAGCAGCCGCAACAGTTTTGTCTTTTATTGACCTTTCGGCATTGATGGTGATCACAATGGGTTTTTCGAAAATCGTGCCGTCCGGACCGAATTCGACAACGTTCGAAGCAAGCGCCTTTTTGTTGTTGAAACCGTCTGTTTTGTAGAGTGTTACTGAAATTTCAGTATCTTTTTTCAGCGCGCCTGCCGGGATATGGATCTTCGCCGCACCGCCCGCAACTTCGATCTCACCGCCTTCAGAAGCGGTTATTGTCTGTGATTTTTCTTCAACGACCTTTTTGCTTTCGCCGCCGCCGCAGCTTACTATCAAAAAGAGCGCTGCAATAATAAGAACCAAAAATTTTTTCATGACGACCTCCTGAAATGATTATTATTTGGAATTTTTCTTCCTGTTGATTTTTTCTTCCGCTTTTTCAAACGCTTCCTTGATCTTCAGGTATCCGGCGACACCTTCAAGCATTTCTACCGGCTCGTCCTTGATAAAGATTCCGACCGTCGGAACAGCCTTTATTTTGCACGGAACGATGATTTTGCCGTCGGTATCCTGCGCTACATTGAACGCTCCGACCCTCGCACGTCCTTTAAAATCGGTCGCAAACTTGGTCAGAGTCGAGTAAACCATGCTGCACGGCTGTGATTTTTCGACATAAAAATCGACCACTACAGGAACCGTGGAATTTTTCAGCGAAGGATAGAACGTTTCATTCGAAAGTTCTACCGGATAGACTTTTTCATGCGGTAAAATACTTTTCAAAACATCAAAAAAACTCATTTTTCCTCCATATTTCCGGAAATCATTGTGACTTTTCCGCCGCTCAGAAGATATCTGCTTCCGTCATAAGCGTCGACAGCCCCGCCGTTTCCGTCAAATTCAAGTTTATAGCCGTTTTTCGAGACCCAGCCGCGTATTTTCGCCGGAACTCCGTAGACAAGCGCGAAATCGGGGACATCGCGGGTAACAACGCTGCCGGCGCCTATCATCGAATATTTTCCGACACTTACGCCGCAGACGATCGTCGCATTGGCACCGACAGTGCACCCTTTTTTCATCAGCGTTTTCTTAAATTCGTGTTTCCTCTCGATGAAGGCACGCGGATTGATGACATTCGTAAAAACCATCGACGGTCCCAGAAAAACATCGTCTTCTATTTCGACACCGTCATAAACCGAGATATTATTCTGGATTTTCACGCCGTTGCCTATCGTCACGTTCGCACCTATGACACAGTTCTGACCGATATTGCACCTTTCACCTATCCTCGTATTCTTAAGGATGTGCGTAAAGCACCATATTTTCGTGTCTTTTCCGATAGTTACACCATCGTCAACTATAACTGTTTCGTGAATGAAATAATCCTTATCTGCCGCCATACAGCCGTCACCAAGATAGACACAGTTCATTTTTTCAGCGCTCTGCCGGAACAAGATCCTGAACAGGGTTCCTTAAAAACGCGGTATTTTAGCAGGATTTTGAAAAATTGGAATAAATTTTAAATCCAAACTGTTCAAGTACACTGTGCAGCGAAGCAAAAAAACGAATTTTGCGGTGATTATTTGCTTTTTTTAATATAAAAACTATAATCCGGCGTTTTTTTGTTTATGGTTTTTTTACAACCTAATTAAAGGAGGAATCTTTGAAAAAGTCATTCATTATCGCTTCCGTTCTTGCTCTTCTGCTGGCTGTTATGCCCGCATGCGGCAACAAAGAACCCGAAGCAAAAGAAAAAGTTAAACTTTCTTTCCACGTTATGAGTAAATGTCCTTACGGTGTTCAGGTTATGAACGCAATCAAACCGACACTTGACAAACTCGGCAATGCAGTTGATTTCGAACTCAACTACATCGGCTACGAAAAAGAAGGCGGCTGGATGCCGATGCACGGACAAACAGAGCGTGATGGCGACAAAATTTTCCTTTGCGCTAAAAAACACATGCCGAAAGATTACATGAATCTTATCGTCTGCATGAACAAAGAATCGAAAAAGATCCCTGAAAACTTCGAAAGCTGTGCAAAAGAACTCAACCTCAATGTTGCGAAAGTCAATGCATGCAAAGACGGCGACGAAGGTGAGCAGATCCTTCTCGAAAGCTACAAGTTCTCGAAATCGAAAGGTGCAAACGGTTCTCCGACGATCTTCCTTGCAGACCAGCCCTACAGAGGCGGAAGAAATCCCAACGATTTCCTCAGAGCGATCTGCAACGAATACAAAACCGCAAAACCTGAAGCATGCAGCTCGATCCCCGAACCGGCAAAAGTAAAAGTTACAGTCATCACCGACAAAAGATGCAAAGAGTGCAGAGCAGAAGCTCTTGTAAACCAGCTTAAAGGAATGTTCCCCGGACTCATCCCGGAGATCATCGACTACTCCGACGCAAAAGCTCAGGAACAGTACAAGAAATTTGCTGAAGCAGGTTTCAAAACCCTTCCTATCATAGCTTTTGAAGAAGCAGTTGAGAAGACTGAAGAATACCAGAAGATCCAGCGCTGGACTGTAAAAGGCGGCGGTGCAGTGCTTCTCAGAGTCGGTGCAAAATTCGACCCGACCAAAGAGATCTGCGACAACGGCATCGACGACACGGGCAACGGCAAAGTTGACTGTGCTGACGACGACTGCAAAGAAGAAATGATGTGCAGAAAAGAGATCCCCGCAAGAGTTGACCTCTTCGTTATGAGCCAGTGCCCCTACGGCGTTATGGCGCTCAACGCAATGAAGGAAGTTCTTGAAGCGTTCAAAGGCGACAAACTCGACTTCCACGTAAACTACATTGCAAACGAGACCGAACCCGGCAAATTCCAGGCACTTCACGGCCAGGGCGAAGTTGACGAGAACATCCGCGAACTCTGCGCGATCAAACACTACCCGAAAGACTACATGGATTACATCTGGTGCCGTAATGAAAACATCAGAGGAACCGACTGGCAGAAATGCGCAACCGGCAAAATCAAAGCTGACGTTATCGAAAAATGCTTCAACGGCGGCGAAGGTGTAAAACTTCACAGCGAAAACATCAAAATCGGAAACGCTATGAATATCGGCGGCAGCCCGACATGGATCTTCAACAACAAATTCCAGGGCGGTGGCGTTGCAGCAAACGACATTCAGAGACAGATCTGCTCCCACAACCCGAATCTCAAAGGCTGCGCAGCTGACAAAGCAATCAAAGCCGGCGACAAACCTGCTCCTCAGGGCGGCTGCGGCGAATAATCTTCACTGACACGCCGCCCGCGTGGCGGCGTGTCGTTTTTTCAATCAAATTCAGTCAATCGTAACGGCGTTACGGCGTTACGGCGTAACGGTTCTTGATTACTTTTTCCAGAAAGCTCTTGTGAAAATCACCATGACGGTGAAGACTTCAAGTCTTCCCATAATCATTGCAGCAGACAAAAACCACTTTACCCAGTCTTTAAAAAAGTGATAGTTCTCAACCGGACCGATTCTGCCGAATCCGGGACCGATATTTCCGACAGTCGAAAGTGCCGCCGTGAAAGAAGTCAGAACGCTGACACCTGAAAGAGCGCAGATACAAGCGGTTGTAAGAACACTTACGGCATAAAGGAAAACAAACGCCGAAATCGAATATATCATGTCCTTTTTGACGACATTGCCGTCAATGAAAATAGTCATAATCGCTTTCGGATGGACAAGATATTTGAGTTCGTTTATGGCGAGTTTCATAAGCGTGATTATTCGGATGAGTTTCACGCCGCCGCTGGTAGAACCGCTGCAAGCGCCCGAGAACATTAGCAGAAAAATGATATACTGTGCGAAAGCGGGCCATTTTTTGTAATCCGCAGTTGCAAATCCTGTCGTCGTAAGAATTGACGAAACCTGAAAAAAAGCCTGACGGATCGAATCCTGAACAGAATATACATGGTGATAATACAAATCACCGGCAACAAACATCGAACCGAACGCAATAACAGCGAGATAAACCTTGAGCTCGGTATTTTTGAAAATCTGCTTCGCCCTTCCCGTAATTATTTTGTAGTGCAGGGTGAAACTCATTCCCGAAAGAATCATGAAAACTATGACTATCCACTCGATGAAAGCGGATTTATATGCGCCGACAGAGGCATTTTTCGGTGAAAATCCCCCTGTTGCGATTGTCGCAAAGGCGTGGTTAAAAGCATCGAAGTACGGCATTCCGGCAAAATTGAGAAGCATAGCTTCGACAACTGTCAGTCCTACATAAATTCCCCAGAGTGTTTTCGCCGTTTCGCTTATTCTGGGCGAAATTTTATCAACTGTGGGGCCGGGAGCTTCGGCTTTAAGGAGTTGCAGACCTCCGACACCGAGGAGCGGCAGGACTGCGACGGCGAGAACGATGATTCCCATACCGCCCAGCCAGTGAGTGAGGCTCCGCCAGAAAAGCATCGACTTCGGCAGCACTTCGATATTGGTCAGAATAGTCGCTCCTGTTGTCGAAAAACCCGAAACTGTCTCGAAGAAAGCCTCGGAAAAATTAGGGATCGCTCCCGAAATATAGAAAGGAAGTGCTGAAATGAACGAAATCGATACCCAGCAGAGAACGACCAGAACAAAACTTTCCCTGACTGCGATCCTGTGTATCTGCGAATGCCTTAAAAAATAAAATGAAACAGCGCAGATCGTTGCGACCGATATCATTACGCTGAAAAATGATTTCAAAGCAGCCGGCTCGTCGTAATACAGCGCGACCACAATGGGGAAAAACATACATAGTGCAACGAAAAACAGTATTAAAATCAGTGGTTTGAGTATTGTGTTAAAATTCATAAGTCAGAAAACACCGCTTCAACTTTAGGAACATTCTGTTTTTTCATAATTATGACGACGCTGTCACCTGCCCTAAGCTCGAAATCACCGTTCGGGATCGAAATCTCTTTATTTCTCGATATTGCCGCGATGATCGAATTTTCCGGCATATTGAGCTCTTTTATCTTTTTGCCGCAGACGTTGCATTCGGGTGAAACGAGGACCTCGACCGCCTCTGCCTCTCCGTCGAAAAGAGTGTGAAGCGTGATTATCCTGCCTCGCCTGATATATTTCAGGATCGCGTCGACCGTGCTTCGTTTCGGGCTTACCGTGGCATCGACACCGAGTTTCTGAGCAATGGAAATATAGCTTTCTTTGCTGACCGAAGCGACTGCTCTTTCGACTCCGATGCTTTTTGCATAAAGCGCCGAAAGGACGTTGAGCTCCTGATTTTCAGTGACTGTGATGATAAGATCGACTTCGTTGAGGCGCTCCTCTTCAAAAATCGACTCGTTTCTGACATCTCCGTTGACTACAAGGACATTCGGATATCTCCTCGACATTGCCTTTGCCTCTTCGTAGTCTTCCGAAAGAAGTTTCAGGTTTATCGGCATCGTAGAAAGAGTTCTGACAAGGTTTTTCGCGATTTTCGTCGTCCCTACGATCAGCGCCGTTTCGATTTTTTTAACCTTTTTGCCGGTCCTTGCAAAGATGTAGTCCATCGTTTTTTCGTCAGCAACGATATAAATCTCGTCACCTTCGCGGACGACAGTGTTTCCGGACGGGATAAGCACCGATTCGCCGCGCCGGATCAAAGCTATGAGGAATGATTTATTGATCTCTTTTCTTATTTTTATCAGGTTTTTGTTCCTGAACGACGAATTTCTGTCAACGATTTCGTTTCTGACGGTTATGTTGCTCCCTTCAAACGCAAGAACATCGCTCAGAGCACCCTGCTTGACGATTTCGGCAATGTGGTTTGCAGCGGCCATTTCGGGCGAAATGATGTAGTCGGCACCAAGGAACGGAGTTCCCTGAAATTCGGCGTGCGAATAGTCTAAGTTGCTGACACGTGCAATCTTTCTGAGTTTAAGCATCGAACCGTCGGGAGAAGACGATGCCGCGATAGAGCATGCGATAAGATTCGTTTCGTCCTTGTTCGTCGCTGCAATGAAGTAGTCTCCGTCGGCAAGGTCAATTTCCTGCATCGTCTGACTCCTGTTTATTTCTTTATTGATGACCATGCAGTCAAGGTTGCTTTCGATAAACTTGGCCCGGATCGGATCCCGCTCGATTATAACAACATCTTTTCCCTCTTTGATGAGGTGTCTGGCAATATCGTAGCCGACGGCACCTGCACCTGCAATCACGAATTTCATTAAAACTCCAAGAACATTGAAAAAAACCGGAAATGTTACGATTAAAAGGCAAATTGTCAAATTTTGGGCATCCACTTTCCTGTCGACACAAAACTAAAACACCATCTTTGCAGGAGCACGGACAACTCACCCGCAGTTCCAACAATTTCTTAAAAAAACTGCTTGTTAATTTTTGAATATCCGGTATAATATGAGCCTGATTGTTACATAAAATTTAGTTCCGGAGGTTCCGAAAGATGAAAAGATTTCTGAATTTATTGGTTGTTTTATTGATTTTCTTAGTTTTTTCCTGCTCATCGTCAAAAAATCCAGAAAAGGACACCGACATTCTGCCGGATACTGACACAGACTCGCAGGATTCAGAAAGCATTGCTGACAACGACACCGATTCAAAAGAAGATTCGGATTTTATTGATGATTCGGATGAAACATCGGATCATGACAAAACAGACGATGAAATTTTTGAAGAAACTGAACCAATCAACGGCTACGCACGCTGCTACGACAAAATTCCGGCTGGACCTTATGAAGGCTTTTTTGCCGACCCGAAACTCGAATCGCAAATAAAGCAAATTCTCGGATATGAAGCTGATTACGAACTAAAAGAAGAAGACCTCGAAAAAATCACGGAAATAAATCTGTCTACAAAAGATCTCCGGGGTATTGAAAAATTAGTTAATCTTGAATATGCCAAATTTAATGATAAAGGTGGCGGCGGAAATATATACGATTTCACACCTCTTTCAAATCTGGAAAAGTTAAAAAAAGTCCGTATTTATTTTCGCCGTCCAGTAGAAATATCACCTGATGAACATGTCGTAAACATGACTTGTCTTGACGGTTCTTTTTCACTTCTCATGACTCTCGAAACTCTTGAAATTGAAGAGACTCAGCTAAAAGATATTTCTCCGATAGAACAGTTGGTAAATCTGAAAACCTTGGATTTGGGTATAAACCAGATTGAATTTTTACCTGAAAATCTAGGAAATTTACAGAAACTCGAATTTTTATCTTTTGTTCACAACAGAGTAAAAGATGTTACACCTTTGAAATCATTAACGAATTTAAAAGAATTGTTTTTCCATTATAACTATGTTGAAGATATTTCTCCGATAAAAGATCTGGTTGGTTTAACCCGACTTGGTTGTGACGGGAACAATATAAAAGATATTTCAGCTATTACAAATTTAGTAAACTTGACTCAATTACTATCAGATCAAAACCAGATTGAAAGGATTCCACAAGAGATAATAAATCTAAAAAAATTACAAACTCTTGAATTAGATTTCAATAATATCAGTGAGTTGCCTGATTTGAAAGGATTAGATTCTCTTTATAGTATATCTATCTCTCATAACGATTTAAGCGATGAAGATTTTGTTAAACTTGATGGACTTGAAAACGTAGCGTTTATATATTTTTCTTGTAATAAAAAAATCACAAAAGTTCCGATTATGAAAAATCTGAAATCGCTTAAAGAGTTATATATAAATTACAATAATATCACCGATTTATCCGGTTTTGCAGATAATGAATCCTTCCCGGCTTTAAAAAGATTGGAGGTCGGATCAAATAAAATAGATAATGCCGAAGCATTTAGGAACAGGAAAGGTTTGACAAGTCTTTGGGTAGATAAAAATTGTATAAAAGATTTTTCTCCACTTGAAGAATTGAAAGCGCGCGGAACTTATGTCGGTGGCATGAATGAACAGCTGGAAAGCTGCGAGGATACAACAACTTTAGGAGATGGA
>Ga0265298_10000224_pt1 | contig 88120 bp, 31 predicted proteins | sample AusTroGonzalo_MG_3_FD_193486 | JGI IMG/M metagenome (GOLD analysis project Ga0265298, IMG submission 193486) | Bovine rumen microbial communities from tropical cattle in Woodstock, Queensland, Australia - Gonzalo_01 | ecosystem: Host-associated > Mammals > Digestive system > Stomach > Rumen ...
CCACACAGACGCTCGCCGGTTGTGACAGCATCATCGTGCTGCAACTCGCCGTGAGAGACATCCTACGAGACACCATCAGCCGCAGTATCTGCTACGGTTCCTCTTACAACTTTGGAGACAACGAGCTTACAGAAGCGGGAACCTACTCCGACACCACACAGACACTCGCCGGTTGTGACTCCACCACTGTGCTCCATCTGATTGTTAAGGACTCTGTCTTGAGGAACATCTATGATGACGTGTGTATCAACTCCGCTTACAACGACAACGGCTTCATCGTCGACGCTTCCGAGACCGGAACCGCGGGACAGGTCATCATCAAGACCAACAGCGGCACCAGCGTCAACGGTTGTGACTCCACCACTGTGCTCCATCTGATTGTTAAGGACTCTGTCTTGAGGAACATCTATGATGACGTGTGTATCAACTCCGCTTACAACGACAACGGCTTCAACGTCGATGCCTCCGAGACCGGAACCGCGGGACAGGTCATCATCAAGACCAACAGTGGCACCAGCGTAAACGGTTGCGACTCCACTACAGTGTTGCACCTGACTGTTAAGGACTCTGTCTTGAGGAACATCTATGATGACGTATGCCTCAACTCCGCATACAACGACAATGGCTTCAACGTAGATGCCTCTGAGACTGGAACCGCAGGTCAGGTCATCATCAAGACTAACAACGGCACCAGCGTCAACGGTTGCGACTCTACCACTGTTCTGCACTTGACCGTTAACAATAGTTCTCAATTTATTGACGAAGTTGTTGCTTGCGACTCGGCAATTTGGCATGATAGAGTGTTCTACGAAAGCACGGATACCGCCACTTATCATACCACTAACGCTGCCGGATGTGACAGTTTGGTCATCCTCCATTTGACCATCAATCACAGTTCACAATATATTGATGAAATTACCGCTACCGATTCAATACTCTGGCACGGAAGGATGTTCTACGAAAGTACAGATACCGCTACCTATCATACCACTAACACCGCTGGCTGCGACAGTCTCGTTATCCTGCATTTGACCGTCAACCATAGTTCACAGTCTATTGACGAAGTTGTTGCTTGCGACTCTGTAATCTGGCACGATAGGGTGTTCTACGAGAGCACGGATACTGCCACTTATCATACCACTAACGCTGCAGGCTGCGACAGTCTCGTTATCCTGCATCTGACCATCAATCACAGTTCACAGTTTATTGACGAAGTCGTTGCTTGCGACTCGGCAATCTGGCACGATAGGGTGTTCTACGAGAGCACCGATACTGCCACCTATCATACCACTAACGCTGCAGGATGTGACAGCCTCGTTATCCTGCATCTGACCATCAACCACAGTACACAATTTATTGACGAAGTTGTTGCCTGCGACTCGGCCATCTGGCATGATAGAGTATTCTATGAAAGCACAGATACCGCCACCTATCATACTACCAACGCTGCTGGCTGCGACAGTCTCGTTATCCTCCATTTGACCGTCAACCACAGTTCACAATATATTGACGAAATTACCGCTATAGATTCATTACTCTGGCACGGAAGGATGTTCTACGAGAGTACGGATACTGCTACCTATCATACTACCAACGCCGCTGGATGTGATAGTCTTGTCATTCTGCATCTGACCGTCAACCATAGTTCGCAGTCTATTGACGAAGTTGTTGCTTGCGACTCAGTAATCTGGCACGATAGGGTGTTCTACGAGAGCACGGATACTGCCACTTATCATACCACTAACGCTGCAGGCTGCGACAGTCTCGTTATCCTGCATCTGACCATCAATCACAGTTCACAGTTTATTGACGAAGTCATTGCTTGCGACTCGGCTATCTGGCATGGTAGAGTATTCTACGAGAGCACCGATACTGCCACCTATCATACCACTAACGATGCTGGCTGTGACAGTTTGGTCATCCTGCATTTGACCGTCAATCACAGTACACAATATATTGACGAAGTCGTTGCTTGCAACTCTGTTATCTGGCACGATAGAGTGTTCTACGAGAGCACCGACACCGCCACCTATCATACCACTAATGCCGCCGGGTGCGACAGCTTGGTGACCCTCCACCTGACCATTCTTACCCCCAACCATCAGCATTTGACGGATAGAGCCTGCGATAGCTATATATGGAACTGGGCCGAAGGAGGCGACACGCTCATCACCGCCTCGGGCATCTATACCCACAGCCATATAGACACCAACGGCTGTACGCAGGTGGATACCCTAGACCTGACGATCTATACGGCTCCGGTGCTGACCGTGAGCAACGACACGACTATTAACGTGGGAGACACCGTGGGGCTGTATGCCGCAGGAGCCGACCACTACCAGTGGTTCCCCACAGAAAGCCTCTCAGACCCCTACTCTGCTACGCCTTTGGCCTTCCCCACACAATCGACATACTATCACGTAATAGGCTATGCCAATCCTTCGGAACAGGGCAACCTGGTGGTGAACGGGGACTTTGAAGAGGGGAACACCGGCTTTACCACCAACTACAATTATGTGGATATTCCTCCCGGACATCTGGGAGCTGGAAACTATACCATCGACACGGATGCCCAGAATGTATGGCCGACACATGGTCATCAGTATGGATATGGCGGCGACGGATTGTTTATGGTAGTGGACGGTGCAGGCACCCCCAATGCTACCGTGTGGAGCCAGACCGTGAGCGTGGAACCCAATACCCTCTATGAGTTCTCGGCACAGGTGGTGTCGCTGTGCGCCTCGAATATCTCCGTGGCCCGCCTGCAGTTTGTGGTGAACGGGACACAGCTGGGACCTGTCTTCAATGCTTCCGACACGCTGTATCAATGGAAGAAATTCCACGACTACTGGAACAGCGGGGAGGCCAACTCGGCCACGATTACCATCTTGAACCAGAACACCAACAACAATGGCAATGACTTCGGCTTAGACCACATCGTGTTCCTGCCGCTGGTGAGCTGCTGGACGGAGGATTCGGTGCTGGTGAACACCCTCTTGCATGGCGACACCACCGCTGTGGCCTGCGACTCGGCCGTATGGCATGGAAGGGTATTCTATGAAAGCACCGATACCGCTACCTATCACACCACCAATGCGGCCGGCTGTGACAGCATTGTAACCCTCCACCTCACCATCAACTACAGCACCCACTACCAAATCTATGATACGAGCTGCAACAGCTATATCTGGAACAATACCACCTATAACCAATCGGGTGATTATACGCAGAATTTTGAAACCCCCACAGGCTGCGACTCGATTGTTACCCTGCATCTGACCATCTATCATGACACCACCTACGAGTGGAGTCATACCGCCTGTGACGCCTATACCTGGAACAGCCATACCTACAACGCCAGCGGTAATTATGTACAACATCTGGAAACCAGCCACGGCTGCGACTCGGTGGTGGTGCTGCACCTCACCGTCCATCACAGCAGTGCCACAGAATTTAGCGCAGTGGAATGTGAGCACTACAGCTGGAACGGCATCACCTACATAGGCTCGGGCGACTATACGCAAAGCTTTACCAATGTGGATGGCTGCGACAGTATCGTGACCCTCCACCTCACCATCAACCACAGCACCAGCTCGACAGAGACCATCACGGCCTGCGATTCGGCAGTATGGCATGGCAGGACCTTCTACGAAAGCACCGACACCGCCACCTTCCACACGACCAACGCCAACGGCTGTGACAGCATGGTGACCCTCCATCTCACCATCAACCACCCCGTCTACACCTCGACTACCGAATATGTATGTCATCCTTATCTGTGGTACGGCCAGTACTACACCACTCCTGGAGACTATACCCATGTTCAAGATGGGGACGGTTGCGGACAGGTGGATACGCTGCATCTGTTTTTTGTGGACACCACCACTACCCTATTCTCGCCCACCTACGACTTCTGCGACGAGGAGCAAGCTATCTTGGAGGTATCGACCAACCTGAGCAACATCTTATGGAGCACCGGCGAGACCAGTCAGGCCATCACCGTTTATGAGTCGGGACTCTATTCGGTTACCGTTTCTCAGGGAGAATGTGAAATCAGTAGGGAATATTATATCCAGCCTTGTGAGCACAAGATACTGATGCCCAGCGCCTTTACCCCCAATGGCGATGGCCTCAACGACTATTTCTGTATTCCCGAGGGCTACCTAGAGGAAATAGAAGACGCCAACTTTGAGGTGCTGATTTACAGTCGCTGGGGTGAACTGGTATATGTGTCCAACAACAAGCAGTTCCACTGGAATGGCGAGATCAAAGGTCGGGTGCTGCACAACAACACCTACACCTACCTCATCAAGTACACCTCAGTGGCTTCTGGCGTTCCCGACATTATGATTAAGGGTAGTGTCACTGTATTATAGTGTCTTACGCTTCACGCTTCAATGAGCGTAGACCTCCGTGAGATCTACGTGAGATGTCCGTGAGATCTCCCTTACATCTAGCTTACCTCTTGAGACGATATTGCCGACCGATAAGCCAGATAAAAAGAAAAAGGGCGACTAAAAAGTCGCCCTTTTATAATGGGTTTGATAAGTATCAAGGATTAGGCACCCAGTTGCAGACGGCAGAAGCCAGTGCAAACGAGATTGCTGTCTACCTGTTTCATGAAGTCGGCCACGGTCATTTTGCTGTCCATGATATATTCCTGACCCATGAGGGTGTTTTCTTTGATAAACTTGTTCAGACGGCCCTGAGCAATGTTGTTGACCATGTTTTCCTGAATGGTTTTGGCTTTCTCTTCAGCAGCGCGAACTTTGATTTCGCGAGCTTTGCTAGCCTCTTCCTCGGTCAACCAACCCTTGGTGATGTTGGAGGCGATATGATCGTCGGAATCCACCAAGTTGGGGTTGATGTTGGCTTTCTTCAGTTCCACTTCAACAGCTTTCTGAATCAGTTCAGCCACGGTCTTTTCCTTAGCGATAGCCAGCTCGTGGTCTTTCACTTCCTGAGCGATGCTGTTGCCATCCACTGCCATGGGGTTCATAGCAGCAATCTGCATAGCGATATGGTGACCAGCTTCAGCTACCTTTTCGCCAGCGATATTGAAACCAGCGATAGTTGCCAAGCGGTTGCCATTGTGGTTGTAGTAAGCCACGCAGGGAGCCTCGATGGTATTGTAAGCAGGCAGTTCGATCTTTTCACCGGTTTTGCCAGTCATATCGAGCAGCATTTCGGAAACCTTGCGACCTTCGATGGACAGTTCCATAAGTTCGTCTCTGGTTTTCACCTTAGCAGCCATAGCAGCGTCGATAATCTTTTCAGCGAAAGCAACGAAGTCGGAGTTCTTGCCTACGAAGTCGGTTTCGCAGCTCACCACGATGACAGCACCAAAAGTATTGTCGGCATTCACCTTAGCGATGGCGCGTCCTTCGTTAGAAGCACGGTCGGCACGTTTGGCAGCCACTTTCTGGCCTTTCTTTCTCAAAATATCGATAGCTTGTTCGAAGTCACCGTTGGCCTCTACAAGAGCATTCTTGCAGTCCATCATACCGGCACCTGTTTCTTGTCTGAGTTTATTTACTTCAGCAGCAGTAATAGCCATAATATCAATATTTAAATGTTTGTACTAAATTATTTTGTGGTTTTAGGAGCAGTGGTTTTCTTCACTGTGGTTCTTTTTCTTTTGGGCTTGTCTTCGTCAGAACCTTCTTCCTCTTCAACGCCTTTTACTTTCTTCACCACGGGTTTTTCCTCTGTTTGAGCGTTGTCTTCTTCATCGTCGTCGTTAGCGGCGGTTCTCTTTACATCCTCTTCCTCTTCTTCTACATCGACATTGTCCTTGTCCATCTTTCTTTCGTTCAGTCCTTCAGCGATAGCGTCGCAGATGGTCTGCACAATGATAGCGATAGACTTGGATGCGTCGTCGTTAGCGGGGATGGGGAAGTCGATGAGGTTGGGGTTAGAGTTGGTATCAACGATAGCAAAGGTGTTGATGTTCAAACGTCTAGCCTCGGCCACAGCGATGTGTTCCTTGAGCACGTCAACGATGAATACGGCTGCGGGAAGTCTGGACAGGTCGGCGATAGAACCCAAGTTCTTTTCCAGTTTAGCTCTTTCACGCTGGATTTGCAGTTTCTCGCGCTTGGAGATGTTGGCGAACTGAGGGCTAGCCATCAGACGGTCGATGTCACCCATTTTTTTCACGGCCTTGCGAATGGTGAAGAAGTTGGTAAGCATACCACCAGGCCAACGTTCAGTGACGTAAGGCATGTTAACGCCTTTTACGATTTCGGCAACGGTGTCCTTAGCTTGTTTTTTGGTAGCTACGAATAAAATTTTGCGGCCGGATTTGGCAATCTGTTTTGCAGCGGCGCAAGCCTCCTGCAGTTTGTCCATAGTCTTATAGAGGTCGATAATGTGGATACCGTTTTTCTCCATAAAGATGTACTGGGCCATTGCCGGGTTCCATTTTCTTCTGAGGTGTCCGAAGTGACAACCTGCTTCTAATAAATCTTCAAATTTTGGGTTTGTCATTGTTTTTTTTGTTTAATTTGTTTACTTTCGTTTGATTAATAAGCAATTGCGGAGTAGTTCGTTGGTTGAAGAAGTCTTCGCAATTTCGATACTAAACAGGCGCAATATAATATAATGTATATATTAACGTTTGCTGAACTGGAATCTTCTACGAGCCTTCGGCTGACCGGGTTTCTTACGTTCCACCATACGCGGGTCTCTCTTGAGGAGGCCTTTGGATTTGAGGGCGGGACGATATTCGGGGTTGATTTCGCAGAGGGCACGTGAGATGGCCAAACGCAGGGCTTCTGCCTGACCAGTCATACCACCACCGTCGAGGTTGACCTTGATGTCATATTCGCCTTCTACCTGAGCGATTGCCAGAGGCTGGGTGACCACATACTGCAGGGTGGCCAAGTTGAAATATTCTTTATAGTCACGGTTGTTGATCGTGATGTTGCCACTACCTTTTTTCATATAGATACGGGCAACGGCGGTTTTTCTTCTACCGATTTTATTGATTACTTCCATCTCTCTTATTTGATTTCGTTAATGTTGATGACTTTTGGATTTTGACCTTCGTGCGGGTGGGTCGGGCCGGCATAGACATGCAGGTTGCGGAAGAGCTGGTCTCCGAGTCTGTTTTTGGGAAGCATGCCTCTGATAGCGTGCTCAACAACCTTGATGGGGTTCTTGGCGAGCACTTCTCTCGGGGTAGCGAAACGCTGTCCGCCGGGGTAAGTGGTGTGGCGCACATAAACCTTGTCGGTCATTTTCTTGCCGGTAAATCTGATTTTGTCTGCATTGACAATGATGACATTGTCACCACAATCGAAATGAGGAGTGTAGTAAGGTTTTGTTTTACCTCTGAGGATGCGTGCAACGGCGGTAGCCAGTCTACCCACAATCATCTCCTGGGCGTCAACAACAACCCATTCTTTCTTCACGATCTTTTCGTTTGCCGAAATTGTTCTGTAACTTACTTGATCCATTTTTTTTCTTTTTGTGAGGCCATGTCTTCACCCACATTGCCTCGAATTTTACTTAATTTTCCTTTTCTAACTAAAGGATAATAATCGGTATTTTTTTGAGGGTGCAAAAATACAACTTTTTTATATATAAAAAGCGTTCAAAAAAAAATTTTTTGAAATGATATTTGTGAACGTAAAATTATTATATTTGCCGACCAAATGTATAGTATGAATGAGGAGAAGCGAGTGATGGAAAATTTTGGTTGTAACTCATTGAAATAATGTTTGTTACAAAACGAGTGTGGAGATTTGTGGGGGTTAATAACAGTGGTGGATTGTGCGAAAAAGTGAGAAAAAAATTCCGAAATTGGAGGGTGCGGAGAAAAAATGAGGGACGGAAAATGGAAAAAATCCACTGAAAAAATGAAAAAAACGAATCAAAAATAGAAAAAAATTATTCGAAAATGAAAATAGTAAATTACCTGAAAGAATGTTATGACGAGTTGGTACACAAAGTGTCCTGGCCGTCACGCCAAGATCTTCAAAGTAGCGTTTTGGTGGTGTCTATTGCTTCCCTAATAATAGCACTTATTGTGTTTTTGATGGACGCACTGTTTAACGCAGGGATGGGCTTGCTCTTCCCGACTATTTAATTTCCGGTAGTTTAATTAGGTGTTTAACCGAAAACGAATTTTGAAATGGCAGAGATCGAACACAAGTGGTATGTGATCAAGACGGTCACGGGCACCGAGAAGAAGGTGAAGCAGAATATTGAAAGTGAAGTTGAAGCTTCCCACCTCAAGGACTTTGTGTCGCGTGTCCTGATTCCGACCGAGAAGTATTACCAGATCCGCAACGGTAAGAAGATCAGTAAGGAGCGCAACTATTTCCCCGGTTACATCTTTGTTGAGGCAATGATGTTGGGTGAAGTACACCACGTTCTGCTGAACATCCCCGGTGTGTTGGGCTTCGTAGGTTGCAAGAAGAAAGCAGACCCGCCTGTGGCTCTCCGTCCTGCCGAGGTAACCCGCATGTTAGGCAAGGCTGACGAATTGCTTGAGCAAGACGAATCCTTCTCTCTCCCCTTCATCGTGGGCGAAGAAATCAAAGTCATTGACGGTCCTTTCAGCACTTTCAACGGAATTATCGAAGAGATCAATCCCGAGAAGAAGAAACTGAAGGTTATGGTGAAAATCTTCGGACGTAAGACTCCGCTTGAGCTGAGTTTTATGCAAGTTGAAAAGGTCTAAACGCCGAAATTTAGTTACAAACAACAAAATTAACAAAAAATGGCAAAAGAAGTAGCTGGACTTATTAAGTTACAAATCAAAGGTGGTGCCGCCAATCCATCTCCCCCAGTAGGACCTGCTTTGGGTGCCAAGGGTGTGAACATCATGGAATTTTGTAAGCAGTTCAATGCTCGTACGCAAGATTTGGCTGGCAAGTTAGTGCCTGTCATCATCACTGTTTACAAGGATAAATCTTTTGATTTTGTCACCAAAACGCCACCGGTTGCTGTACAGTTATTGGAAGCAGCCAAAATTCAAAAAGGATCCAAGGAACCTAACCGTAACAAAGTTGCCACCATTACTTGGGACCAGGTAAAAGCCATCGCTGAAATCAAGATGCCCGACTTGAACTGTTTCGAGTTGCCATCTGCCATGAGCATGGTTGCCGGTACCGCTAGAAGTATGGGTATCACTGTGAAGGGCGGAACCAATCCTTTTGAACAAAATTAATAACTAGTAAACCAAATCAACATGGCTAAAATATCAAAAAAACGCAAAGAAGCTTTTGCTAAATTTGATAAGAGCAAAGTATATCCCGTTACCGAAGCTGTTCAGATTGTGAAGGATATCACCTACACCAAATTTGACGCCTCCTTCGATATCGATGTCCGCTTGGGCGTTGATCCCCGTAAGGCCAATCAGATGGTGAGAGGTATCGTTACCCTTCCTCACGGAACTGGTAAGGTGGTGAGAGTGCTTGTTCTTTGTACTCCCGACAAGGAGGATGAGGCAAAAGCAGCTGGCGCCGACTATGTGGGCCTGGACGAATACGTCGACAAAATCAAGAAAGGTTGGACCGACGTGGACGTGATTATCACTATGCCGAGCGTTATGCCTAAAATCGGTGCCCTTGGTAAAATCCTGGGTCCCCGTGGCTTGATGCCTAACCCCAAAGCCGGAACCGTTACCATGGAAATCGGTAAAGCTGTTGCTGATGTGAAAGCCGGTAAGATTGACTTCAAAGTTGACAAATTCGGTATCATCCACTCAGGTATCGGCAAAATCAGTTTCGATGCCAACAAGTTGGTGGAAAACACCCGCGAAATGATGTCAACCATTATCAAGTTGAAACCTACCGCCGCAAAAGGAACTTACATCAAGAGCATTTACCTCTCCAGTACCATGAGCCCCGGTGTACAAGTTGATGTGAAATCAGTTACATTATAATCAAAAAAAAAGCTAAAGTATGAAACAAGAACAGAAAAGTGTTATCATTGATGCCATCGCGAAGGATTTAGCTGAGTATTCCCATGTATATGTAACCGATATCTCAGGCTTCACGGTAGAGACCGTCAACCAACTGAGAAAACTGTGTTTCCGTCGCAACATTAAGCTGAAAGTGGTGAAAAACACCCTGCTGAAACGTGCTATGGACCAGTCGGAGGTTGATTACTCGGAAATCTATCCCGCATTAGCCGGCACAACTTCAATCATGCTGTCCAACACAGGTAATGCACCTGCAAAGTTGATCAAGGAATTCCGCGCTAAAAACAAAAAGCCCATCCTGAAAGCAGCATTCATCGAAGAGGCAACATATTTCGGTGACGATCAATTGGATACTCTCTGCCACATCAAGTCAAGAGAAGAACTGATTGGTGACATCGTAGGTTTGTTACAATCACCTGCACGCAACGTCATCTCTGCTTTGCAGTCTGGCGGCGGCAAACTCGCAGGCATCGTAAAGACCTTGTCAGAAAGAAATTAAAACAACAATTCAATTAAGTAAAAAACCATTAAAATAATACAATTATGGCAGATTTGAAAGCATTTGCAGAACAATTAGTAAATTTGACCGTTAAGGAAGTTAACGAATTAGCTCAAATTTTGAAAGAAGAATACGGTATTGAACCCGCAGCCGCAGCAGTAGCAGTGGCAGCTCCCGCAGCTGGTGGCGCTGGTGCAGCAGCAGCTGAAGAGAAAACCGAATTCGACGTTATCTTGAAAGCAGCTGGTCCCAACAAGTTGGCCGTTGTTAAATTGGTGAAAGAACTGACCAGCCTCGGTCTGAAGGAAGCTAAGGAATTAGTTGACGGTGCTCCTAAGGCTGTTAAAGAAGGCGTTTCCAAAGATGAAGCTGAAGGCTTGAAGAAATCATTGGAAGAAGCCGGTGCTGAAGTAGAAGTTAAATAATTTCACTCCGTTAATGCGACAATAGTACAACGCTTTCACTCCGGTGAAAGCCTTGTACTTATTGTTGTATTTATGTGTTTGTAAGAACAAATTTCGTAACTTGTTTCAAATCAAACACTTTTAAGGCGCCTGGCCATTCTGCCCTTACTGCCCCTGTCTCCAAAGCAACTCCCCCACCCTCATCGCATGTTTCAGCTTAGAAAGTTCTTATTTTCGTCATTAAAACATTACTGCCTTGGCAACAAAAAATAACACAAGATTCAGCTTTGCATCCACCACGCCAGTGGAATTCCCTGATTTCCTTGATATTCAGTTGAAGTCTTTCAAAGACTTTTTCCAAATCGACACCGATGCGGAACATCGTCGCGATGAAGGACTGTACAAGGTTTTCACGGAAAACTTCCCCATCACGGATGCAAGAAACAGTTTTGTCCTCGAATTTTTGGACTACTACATTGACGGTCCCCGCTATTCGATGGAGGAATGTCTTGAAAGGGGCTTGACCTACAGTGTCCCTTTGAAAGCCAAAATGAAACTCTCATGCAATGATGTCGAGCATGAGGATTTCGAAACCCGTATTCAGGATGTGTTTTTAGGACTGATACCTTACATGACCCCGCGTGGCACTTTCATCATCAACGGTGCTGAGCGTGTGGTGGTATCACAGTTGCACCGTTCCCCCGGTGTATTCTTCGGTTCGTCATTCCATACCAACGGTACGCAGTTGTATTCTGCCCGTATTATCCCGTTCAAGGGTTCATGGATGGAATTCACCACCGGTCCTCACGATGTGATGTATGCCTACATCGACCGTAAGAAACAGTTACCAGTCACCACATTGCTTCGTGCCATCGGTTATGAAACCGATAAGGACATCCTTGATATTTTCGACATCGCCCAAGAAGTGAAAGCAACCAAGGCCAACTTGAAGAGATTTGTGGGTCAGAAGTTTGCTGCAGCTGTTGTGAGAACCTGGAACGAGGACTTCCCCGATGAAGAAACCGGTGAAGTTTCAAGTATCGAACGTACCGAGGTGATCATCGACAGAGAGACTGAATTGGAAGAGAAACATATCAACAAGATTGTTGATGCCGGTGTGAAGACCGTGATGTTCCACAAGGACGACGGCAAGCAGACCGACTATTCCATCATTTTCAACACCCTGCAGAAAGACCCGACCAACTCGGAGAAACAGGCTCTTGAATTTATATATCAGCAATTACGTAATACGATTCCACCCGATGAGGAAACCGCCCGTACCGCTTTCGAGAAGCTGTTCTTCTCTGACAAACGTTACGACTTGGGCGCTGTGGGTCGTTACAAAATCAATAAGAAACTGAATCTGGATATCCCCATGGACACCCAAGTGTTGACCAAAGAGGATATCATCTCCATTATCCGCTACTTGGTTGAGCTGATCAACTCAAAAATGGAAGTTGACGATATCGACCACTTGAGCAACAGACGTATCAGAACTGTGGGCGAACAGCTGTACAACCAGTTTGGTGTTGGCTTGGCCCGTATGGCACGTACCATCCGCGACAAGATGAATGTACGCGACAATGAGGTGTTTGCCCCGATGGACCTGATTAACGCAAAGACCCTGTCTTCCGTGATCAACTCCTTCTTCGGCACCAACCAGCTGTCACAGTTCATGGACCAAACCAACCCGCTGTCTGAGCTGACCCACAAGCGTAGAATCTCAGCTTTGGGACCTGGCGGTTTGTCGCGTGACCGTGCCGGATTTGAGGTGCGTGACGTTCACTACACCCACTACGGTCGTCTGTGTACCATTGAGACCCCTGAAGGACCGAACATCGGTCTGATTTCCTCTCTCTGTGTATTCGCAAAGATCAATCATCTGGGCTTTATCGAAACTCCTTATCGCCGTGTGGTGGATGGTAAGGTGATTTTTGACGAGGAACCGATTTATCTGAGCGCCGAAGAGGAAGAAAACAAATACATCGCTCAGGCCACCACTCCGATGAATGAAGACCATGTGTTGGAAGACAACGTGAAGGTGCGTTACCTGGCCGATTATCCTATTGTACCGAAAGAACAGGTGAACCTGATAGATGTGGCTGCCAACCAGATTGCCTCTATCGCTGCTTCTCTGATTCCATTCCTTGAAAACGACGATGCTAACCGTGCCTTGATGGGTTCGAACATGATGCGTCAGGCAGTTCCGTTGCTGAATCCGGAAGTGCCTATCGTGGGTACTGGTTTGGAACGCCGTGTGGCTTTGGATTCACGTACTATGCTGCGTGCTGAAGGCAATGGTGTGGTGGAATACGCCGATGCACTGAAGATTGTCATCCGCTATGACCGCACCGATGCAGAGAGACTGGTGTCTTTCGATACAGACGTGAAGACCTACATGCTCGAGAAGTTCAGAAGAACCAACCAAAACTCATGTATCAACCAGAAGCCCATTGTGAGAAAAGGACAGAAGGTGGTGAAGGGCGATGTGCTGACCGAAGGTTACGCTACCAGCCAAGGCGAGCTGGCTTTGGGTCGCAACATGTTGGTGGCATTCATGCCTTGGAAGGGTTACAACTACGAGGATGCTATCGTGATTTCCGACAGAGTGGTGAAAGAAGATATCTTCACCTCTATCCATATTGAAGAATTCACACTGGAGGTGCGCGACACCAAACGCGGACAGGAAGTGCTGACCAACGATATCCCCAATGTGTCACAGGAAGCTACAAAAGACCTGAACGAAGACGGTTTGATTCGTATCGGTGCCGAAGTGAACGAAGGCGATATCCTGATTGGTAAGATTACTCCTAAGGGCGAGTCTTATCCCACTCCGGAAGAGAAGTTGCTCCGCGCCATCTTTGGAGACAAGGCCGGCGATGTGAAAGACGCCTCTCTGAAAGCACCCCCATCAATGAAGGGTGTGGTTATCGGTGCCAAGTCACTGTCACGCCTTATTAAAGACAGAAAAGCCAAGTCAAAGGATAAAGACATCGTGGCTGAAATCGAAAAGACCTACAACAAGCAGTTACAGGAACTGAAGGATAAGATTGTGACGAAGCTGTATCGCGTGCTGGAAGGCAAGATTTCACACAATGTATATGACAACACCAAGAATATCATTATCCCGAAGGGTACCAAGTTCTCGCAGAAGATGCTGCAGACCGTAAACTTTGCTAATGTGGCCGTTTCCAAGTGGACCAACGATGCCAAGATTAACGGTTTGGTGGCTGAGATTATCCGCAACTACCTGGTGAAAGAGCGTGAGTTGCTGGCCAAGATGACCCGCGAGAAATTTGATGCCACTGTGGGTAGCGAGCTGCCTAATGGTATCGTTCAGATGGCCAAGGTTTATGTTGCCAACAAGCGTAAGCTGCGTATCGGTGACAAGATGGCAGGTCGTCACGGTAACAAGGGTATTGTGGCTAAGATTGTCCGTCCCGAAGACATGCCGTTCATGGAAGACGGTCGTCCAGTGGACATCGTGCTGAACCCGCTTGGTGTGCCTTCCCGTATGAACCTGGGACAGATTTACGAGACTATTCTTGGTTGGGCAGGCAAGACACTGGGAATGAAATATGCTACTCCTATCTTCGATGGCGCCACCCTCGACCAGATCAATGGATTGATGGAGAAAGCCGGTCTGCCGCAGAATGGTAGCACCTATCTGTACAACGGTGAGACTGGTGAGAGATTCCATCAGAAGATTACAGTGGGTTACATTTATATGATTAAGTTGCACCACATGGTTGACGACAAGATGCATGCCCGTTCCATTGGACCTTACTCATTGATTACGCAGCAGCCTCTGGGTGGTAAAGCTCAGTTCGGTGGTCAGCGTTTCGGTGAAATGGAAGTCTGGGCTATCGAAGCCTTCGGTGCAGCTAATGTACTTCAGGAAATACTTACGGTTAAATCTGATGACGTCATCGGTAGAGCCAAAGCATACGAAGCTATTGTGAAAGGCGACAATATGCCGGCTCCCGGCCTGCCGGAATCGTTCAACGTATTGGTGAACGAACTCCGCGGACTTGCATTGGATGTTCAATTCGATTAATCTTAATTTTATTGAAATTATGACTTCATTTAGAAAAGATAATAATACAAGAAAAGAGTTTTCAAGAATAACCGTAAGTCTTGCTTCTCCTGAGAAAATATTAGACCAGTCTCATGGTGAGGTGTTGAAACCCGAGACTATCAACTACCGTACCTACAAGCCTGAACGCGACGGTCTGTTCTGCGAAAAGATTTTCGGACCCGTTAAGGACTGGGAATGTAACTGCGGTAAATATAAGAGAATCAGATATAAAGGTACCGTCTGCGACCGTTGCGGTGTAGAAGTTACCGAACGCAAGGTGCGTAGAGAGCGTATGGGCCATATCCAGTTGGTGGTGCCCGTTGCACATATCTGGTTCTTCAAGTCCTCTCCCAACAAGATTGGTGCGTTGCTCGGCCTGTCAGCCAAGAACTTGGAATCCATCATCTATTACGAAAACTTCCTGGTTATCCAGCCGGGTGCTGCTGAAGGTTTCCAGTTCAGAGAGAAAAAAGACAAAGAGAAGAAAGACGATGTGCTGGTGAAGGAGAGAACGCTGCTGAGCGAAGAGGAATACTACAATGTCATCGACAACCTCCCGCCAGAAAACAGACTGCTGGACGATAACGACCCCAACAAGTTCATCGCCAAGATGGGTGCAGAAGCACTGTATGACTTGCTGGTGAAACTGGATCTCGACAAGGAGTCTTTCGAATTGAGAGACAGAGCCAACCACGAGACTTCAGAGCAGAGAAAACAGGAAATCCTGAAACGTCTGCATGTTTTTGAAGCTTTCAGAGACAGTAGAAGACGTGCCGTCAACAAGCCGGAATGGATGATTGTGAAGATCGTTCCTGTGATTCCGCCCGATTTGCGTCCTTTGGTGCCATTGGATGGCGGTCGTTTTGCTACTTCCGACTTGAACGAGCTCTATCGTAGAGTGATTATCCGTAACAACCGTCTGAAACGACTGATTGAAATCAAGGCTCCCGACGTGATTATGCGTAATGAGAAACGTATGTTGCAGGAGGCTGTGGATTCACTGTTCGACAACTCCAGAAAGTCAAATTCTGTGAAGACAGAATCCAACAGAGCACTGAAATCACTGTCAGACAGCTTGAAAGGTAAACAAGGTCGTTTCCGTCAGAACCTGCTTGGTAAGCGTGTCGACTATTCAGGTCGTTCGGTTATCGTGGTAGGTCCCGAACTGCACATGAACGAATGTGGTCTGCCGAAAGACATGGCTGCCGAGTTGTTCAAGCCGTTCATCATCAGACGAATCCTTGAACGCGGTATCGCCAAGACGGTGAAATCTGCTAAGAAAGTTGTGGAAAGAAAGGAACCCATCATTTGGGAAATCCTCGAAAACATATTGAAGGGTCATCCAGTATTGTTGAACCGTGCTCCTACGTTGCACCGTCTGGGTATCCAGGCTTTCCAACCTAAGTTGGTGGAAGGTAAGGCCATTCGTCTGCACCCCTTGTGCTGTACGGCTTTCAACGCTGACTTCGACGGTGACCAGATGGCTGTTCACGTTCCCCTTGGAAACGCCGCCGTTTTGGAAGCCCAGATGCTGATGTTGGCTTCTCACAACATTTTGAACCCCGCTAATGGTGCGCCTATTACCGTGCCTTCACAGGATATGGTATTGGGTCTGTATTATATTACCAAAGAATTACATTCCACTCCGGAAGAACCCGTGATGGGCGAAGGTAGAAAGTTCTACGCTCCTGAGGAAGTGCTGATTGCTTTCAACGAAAAGAAAGTCCATCTGAACGCCTGCATCAAGTGCCGTGTTGACCTTAAGGGTGACGGCAATATGGTGCTGACCGATACTACCGTGGGTCGTATCATCTTCAACCAGGTGGTTCCCAAGGGCTTTGGCTTCATCAACAAACTGATGACAAAGAAGTACCTGAGAGAAATCATCGGTGATGTGTTGGCTAAGTTCGGCAACGCCACTACCGCCAAATTCCTCGACGATATCATGGGCATGGGATTCCGCATGGCCTTCGAAGGCGGTTTGTCATTCAACTTGGGTGATGTGATTATCCCGGCAGAAAAGAAGACCTTGATTCAGGAAGCTAACGCTGGTGTTGACGAAATCAACATGAACCTGAACATGGGTTTCATCACTGCCAACGAGCGTTACAACCAGGTGATCGACCTGTGGTCACAAACCAATGCCAAGCTGACCAACATTCTGATGGAACAGATTGCCAAAGACCGTCAGGGTTTCAACAGCGTATTCATGATGTGCGACTCTGGTGCTCGTGGTTCTCGTGAGCAGATTCGTCAGCTGTCTGGTATGCGTGGTTTGATGGCTAAACCTACCAAATCAGGTGCCTCCGGTGGTGAAATTATCGAAAACCCCATCTTGTCCAACTTCAAGGAAGGTCTGTCTGTGTTGGAGTACTTCATCTCTACTCACGGTGCTCGTAAGGGTTTGGCAGATACCGCTTTGAAGACTGCAGACGCTGGTTACCTGACCCGTCGTTTGGTGGACGTTTCTCACGATGTGATTATCAGAGAGGAAGACTGCGGTACTTTGCGTGGTATGACGGTTTCGGCAGTGAAGAAAAACGAGACTGTAGTCGAATCCTTATACGACAGACTGTTAGGCCGTGTAAGCCTCCACGATATCTATCATCCTATTACTGGTGAATTGATCATCAAGGCTGGCGAAGAGCTGACCGAGAAATATTGCAAGATTATTGAAGAATCTCCCATCGAGGAAGTGGAAATCCGTTCGGTGCCCACTTGCGAATCCAAACACGGTATTTGCCAGAAGTGCTACGGTCGTAACCTGGCTACCGGCAAGATGGTACAGATGGGTGAAGCCGTAGGTATTATTGCCGCACAGGCTATCGGTGAACCTGGTACTCAGCTGACCCTGCGTACATTCCACGTCGGTGGTGTGGCTGGTGGAGCTGCTGCTGATAAGCAGATTGACGCCCAGCATGCCGGCCAGTTGGTAATCGACGAGTTGCGTGCTATCGACAAGGGCGATTACTATGAAGTGATTGGCCGTGCCGCTGAAATGAAGATTGTGGACTTGAAGACGGGTGTGGTGCTCTATTCCGCTAACATACCCTACGGTTCCAAACTGTATTTCAAGAATGGCGATATGGTCAACAAGGGCGACAAGATTGCCGAATGGGATCCTTACAATGCTGTGATTCTGTCTGACGTAGCTGGTAAGATTCAGCTCAACGACTTCGTGGAAGGTGTTACTTTCCGTGTTGAGATTGACGACCAGTCAGGTGTTCAGGATGCCGTTGTGATCGAAAGCCGTGTGAAGACCAAGAACCCGAGAATCTCTATCTTGGACGAGAACGACGACGTGCTCAGAACCTTCGACATCCCTGTCGGTGCCCGTTTGTCAGTAAGTAGCGGTCAGGAAATTGAAGCTGGTGAAGTGCTGGTTAAGATTCCACGTTCCTTCGGTAAGGCAAGCGATATTACCGGCGGTCTGCCGCGTGTACAGGAATTGTTCGAGGCTCGTGATACTTCCGATCCCGCTATCGTTTCCGAAATCGAAGGTTTCGTTACCTTTGACAAGAAACTGAAACGTGGTAACAAGCGTGCCGTGAAGGTGACTTCACGTACGGGTGAGGAAAAGGAATACTTGATTCCTACTTCCAAACAGATTTTGGTGCAGGAGAACGACTTCGTTCATGCAGGTACTCCCCTTTCAGATGGTGCGCTTACTCCGTCAAGCATCTTGAACATCAAGGGTGCCATGAAGGTGCAGGAATACATCATCAACGAAATCCAGGATGTGTACCGTATGCAGCAGGTTAAGATCAACGACAAACACTTTGAAGTGATTGTTCGTCAGATGATGCGTAAGGTTGAAATCGAAGACCCGGGCGATACCAAGTTCTTGCAGGGCGAGCTGATCAACAAGATCGACTTCCAGGAAGAGAACGATATCATCTGGGAGAAGAAGGTGGTTGTGGATCCAGGCGATTCAACCGTCTTCCAGAAAGGACAGATAGTCAATCCCAAGGCTTTGCGCGATGAGAACTCTCTGCTGAAACGTAAGGATATGAAGACCGTGGAAGTACGTAATGCAAAACCTGCTACTGGTAAGCCCATTCTTCAGGGTATCACCAGAGCCGCTCTGCAGACTCGTAGCTTTATTTCCGCAGCCTCATTCCAGGAAACTCCCAAAGTGCTCACAGAGGCCGCAATTAACGCTAAAACCGACGTACTGGAAGGTATGAAGGAGAACGTGATTGTGGGTAACCTGATTCCTGCCGGTACCGGTCTGAAATCTTACCAGAATATTCAGGTCGGCTCGATGGAGGAATACGAGTCACTGATGGCATCCAAAGAGTAATAACCCTAAAAATTTGAAAGATTATGGCAGAACAGAAAATAGATATCAATTTAAGCGAGGAAGTGGCCCAGGGTGTGTATTCCAATTTGGCTATCATTACCCATTCCAACAATGAGTTCATTGTGGATTTCGCAGCCATGCTTCCGGGACTTCCCAAGGGAACCGTGAAATCACGCATTATCATGACCCCTCAGAATGCCAAACGTCTGCTTCATGCGCTGTCTGACAACGTGGCAAAATTTGAAGAAAAGAACGGCATTATCAAGGAAGGAACCATCGATACCATCCCCATGATGGGGGGCGGTATGGCTTAAGCTGTCTCTGTTAGTTTATTCTATCCTAAAAATCCCCGGCGTCTCCGCTGGGGATTTTTTTTCGTTCGTATCGTTTTTTTTATTATTATTGCATATTCATTATTGTGCCATAAAATTTATACGTCATGATAAAAAAATACACCTTCGTTTTAGCATCCATCTTATTGTCATTCATAAGCTTAGCTTTTGGCCAGATGGAGAACCCCTACCTCGATTTCAACCCCGAAAAGTTGAAATCAAAGGCAGAATATACCAGAAATTTCAACCCCGGCAATTACAAAAGCGATGTGCTGTACAATTGTATGCTCGATATGATTAACCTGGCGCGTGCCGAATATTTCTTCCTCGAGCCGCTCAAAACCGACAAGGATATGAACGACTGCGCTCAGATGCAAGCCGACTATCAGGCGCTGAAGGATGAAAAAGGGGTGCTGAACGAACCGCCCTACCGTACCACCTTCTTCCGTCTGAAGAAATACGGCCTCACCTACCATGCTATCGAGCTGGTTTCCAAAGCTAAGGCTACCATGGGCACACAAGAATACAGCTATTACGACCTCTGCTTCGAAATACTGAAACCCATCCTCAAAAATATCAAGACCGCGAAGCAACTCCTTGACAAACAATATACATACATCGGCATGGGCTTCGAGACCGACGAGTACATGAAAAGCATGTACACTTCGTTTATTCTGGGCAACGACCTGTCGTTCAACCTCGACAAACCCGACCCCACCGAAAAGGATGTGCCTTTCACGAAAGGCAAGTCGGGCATGACCTACTCCGATGAGAAAATCTGCGCCAAGTGCAGCGCCGATAAAAACCTGGAGGTGCTCTCAGAATATATCCAAGTGAAAGACAATGAAGTATATATCAACTGTGGCGACCACAAAAACCTGAAGAGGCTCATCGGCAAGGAAGGCGATGCCATTGTGCTTGACTTTGTGCAGCACAGCCAGTATGACTGCGACGGCAACGTGATTGACAACGACCGCATCAACAAGGGTTTCACCTCCAAACCCATTACCTTCGAGACCATGCTGTCTAACAATACCATCAGCGATAAGAAATCGTCAAAACTCAATGCCAAAATAGCCACCGTGCCCGAAACCATTGATAACGATGCCGAGTTTGATGTCAATATCATCGTGTTGAAAGAGGGTAAATATGCCTGCCGCACCATCATCAAGAAGGCCGTCGAATGCAAGAAGGCAGCTTACCAGGCACGTATCGATTACAAACCCGACTATGCCAGCATGAAGAGCACAGGCGAATGGGTGGCTGCTCCGGAAGAGGATACCCACGAACTGAAGTTCCCCTTTACGCTCACCAAACTGGCCTATACCCAAAGCGATATCGATTCAACCATAGAAGCCATCGATGCTCCCGCCTATATCATCAACAGCATCGACATTATTGCACAGAACTCACTGAACTATAGCACTGACCAAACCCAAATCAACAACCAGAAAAAACGGGCTGCCAGCATGCAGAAAGTGCTTGCCCAAATGTATCCTGGTGTGCCCACTACCATCACTTACGATGATGGCTGGGAGGATTTCAAACGCGATGTGAACAACAATCCCGAACACTACGATCTCACCCTGTATTCCAAAGCCGAGGCCATCAAGAACTTGAAAGCCAACAATAACGCTATCGCTAAAGAACTGGAAGAAGAATACTTATCTAAGCACAGATATATCAAGTTGGTGTTCCATGTGACCTATAAGGCTGGCACCGATGCCGAAGCTGAGAACCTGGCTGCTTGGAAGTTCAATCAGGCCATAAAGAGCAAAAACTACGCGCTGGCCACCGCCATCGAGAACTTTATGGTCAAAAAGGTGGAGGCAGGAGAATACACCCTCAGCAGTGTCAAACAACTGGAGATTCCCGCCGACAAGAAATTCCAACAACTGCATAACAACAAGTTGTACATGCAGTGCCTCCTCTCCAGCCAGCTCAACGACCAAATGGTGAGCGCCATGAACAAAACACTGGCCTACGAACCCACCAATCCCATTGTGCTGTACAACGTGGCCGTAGGCAAAGTTTTCCATACCCCCATCAACAGTCTGGCCGAAATCACCAAAACACAGGCTGAAATCGACAAGCTCTACTCCTTGCCTACCCTGCCTAAGGAAGACATCAACAATCTCAACCTCGAATACCAGTTCAAGATTATCGAATACATCAACTCCAATCCTCCCACTTCAGAAGGAACCGTATTGTACAACGCCACTTTCGACAAAACCAAGACTATCTCCAACAAGAAACTGGAAAGCTGGCAGAATGCCTATAAACTGGCTTCTTACTTCATCAAGAACTACGACTACATGTATGCCATGAGCATCATGGAGCCCTTCCTCAACGACGCCACCATCTCCAACGATTTCCTCTTCTCATACGTAAGTCTGGCCGCCCATCGCGAAGAGACCTACCTAAGTGCTTTCTTCACCAAGGCCGTCAAGATGGCTGCCGAGCGAGACGCTGCACGCCTGTGCGGACTGTTTGACAAACTGCCCATCTGCGTTTACGACAATGCAGAGGTGAAAAAGACGGTATGTAAGTTGTGCGGAAAGTAGGATTTAAGAAATAGTATTCAGGATTTTAGAAAATCATGATGGAGAACGGGGAACTGCAAGAGATTGAAAACGTTAACGGAAACGTGAGCGAGAACGACAAAGAGGAACTGTACGAGCATTTCCGTTTTGTGGTGGATAAGGGTACCGAGATGCTGCGCATCGACAAGTACCTGATGAATCTCATCCCCAACACCTCGCGCAACAAGATACAGCAGGCCGCCAAGGCCAACTGCATCGTGGTCAACGGCAAGCCCGAGAAGCAGAACTACCGCGTGCATCCCTTTGATGTCATCTCTATCCTGATGCCCCAGCCGCTGCGCGACATTGAGATTATTCCTGAAGCTATCCCGCTGAATGTACCCTACGAAGACGACGACCTGATTATCATCAACAAACAGCCCGGCTTGGTGGTTCATCCCGCATACGGCAATTACACCGGCACCCTTGTCAATGCCCTTACCTATAGATTCTTAGGAAAGAAAGACAAAGACGGCAACGAACTGCGACCGCTCTTGGTTCATCGTATCGACAAGAACACTTCCGGCATCATGATAGTAGCCAAAAACGAGTTGGCCCAGATGACGCTGGCCAAGCGCTTCTTCAACCACGACCTTGAGCGCAAGTATTGGGCACTGGTATGGGGCGATTTCAAGGAGGATGAGGGTACCATTGTAGGCAATGTGGGGCGCAATCCCAAAGACCGACTGGTGATGACAGTCTTCCCCGAAGGCAGCGACCAGGGCAAACACGCGGTTACCCACTGGCGGGTAGTCGAGCGCTTTGGCTACGTCACCTTGGTGGAGTGCCAGCTGGAAACCGGCCGCACCCATCAAATCAGGGTTCACATGAAATACATCGGCCATCCCCTGTTTAACGATGAAACCTACGGAGGCGACCAGATTTTGAAAGGCACTACCTTCAGCAAATACAAGCAATTCATTGACAACTGTTTCCGCCTGATGCCCCGACAGGCTCTGCATGCCAAATCCCTAGGCATCGTTCACCCCTCTTCCGGCCAATACATGCTGTTTGACTCAGAGCTGCCGGAAGATTTTGCCGCTGTCCTTGAGAAGTGGCGCAATTATGCCAAACACAAAGAATTAGAAGAAGAATAATATCACCATGATCAGACACCTTCGCCTTTTAGTATCCCTCTGCTTCGGCATGATGGTTTTATCACTGTCGGCACAAAACGAACTGACAGTGGCCAACGGAACCGACAACAACGAATATATCCCCATCTACGGCCTCTTCGCCGACGAGTTGATTCAGAACCAGATGATTTATCCTGCCAGCGCACTTACTTCAATGGAAGGATACTCCATCACCTCCATCACTTTCTATTTAAGTTCCTTGCCTAGTAGCAGTTGGAGCTGCAACTTCCAATGCAAGTTGGGAATCACCAATACAGCGTCTTTCCCCGCCAGTCCCAATCAGTTTATCTCCACCTCGTTTACCACCGTTTTCTCGGGTCCCATTACCCTCAACGGAAGCACCTCCACGCTCACCCTCACATTTTCCACTCCTTTTACTTATTCAGGGGGCAATCTGCTGGTAAGCCTACTCAATATCGAGAGTTGCAACGAGTACCTTGAGGCCTCATTTTATGGCATCACAACCAGCAATTTGGCCAGTGCATACGGCTTCGATGACTTCGGCAACTGGGATATCACCGCCGAAGCCTTCCTGCCCAAAACCACCTTCACCTACTCCCAGGCAAGCGCCTGCCTCACTCCTCAGAATCTGCTCATCAGCAATATCTCCACAAACTCTGCCACCCTTGACATTACACCCGCCGAAAGCACCGACTCTGAATGGGAAATCCGTTGTGAGGATGCGGATAATAACGTCGTGATAATCAACACCACTAGTCCCAGCAACATACTGCTTCAAAACCTGCAGCCGGCTTCTTATTACACGATATCTGCACGTACGGTTTGCGGACAGGACGACAGCAGCGCATGGACCTCTGCCCAAGGTTTTTACACCAGTTGCCTTGAGACACTGACCATTCCACAATTCTGGGGTTTTGAGGACGAATGGGTGCCGTCTGATGCCTTTGGCCAGAACAACTATGCCCCCTTGTGTTGGACCGTTTTCAATGGCGGGGCTTTCAGCACCTCCTACCAGTGGAACTGGATGCACAGCACCGGCAGCACCGTGGCCCACTCGGGCACAGGAGCCGCCTCTTGTTATACGGATATGGCCACCGAAGCCCACAACGACTGGCTGATTTCACCCCAACTGGCTTTAACAGGTACCCAACAGCTGTCGTTTTTTGCACGAAGGGCCAATAGCTACACCTCCGATCCTGAAGAGATTTCCGTATGGATTTCCGATGAAAACATCAGCTTAATGGCACCCGACAGCGCCAATGGCATTCTTCCGGGCTTCACCCAGCTGTTTCAGACTGAAATTCCCCAAGGTGACTATCGACAATTTAACGTTTCACTAGCTGGTTACAGCGGCAACCGCCATCTGGCTTTTGTCAGGAGAAATGCTCCTTTCAATGGCAATTACCTCCGTCTCGACGATATTACCGTAGACGAGGCCTCCAATTTCCCTCCGATGGTGCCCTATCACTGTGACTTTGAAGATCCAGAAGAGAACTCCGCTTGGGAATTGGTCAACGATACCCAAACCAACCAATGGGTTATTGATACCGCCATCAATCATACCGCTGGAGGTCATTCCGCTCTATATGTATCCCAAAACAATGGTCTTACCAATACATACAGTTTCAACAGCACCTCCAACGTATGGACCTATCGCGACCTGCAATTCCCTGAAGCCAGCGAATTCCACCTGTCGTTCGATTGGAGAGGCAATGGCGAAGCCTGCTGCGACTATCTTAAAGTATACATCGGAGCACCTGCTACGGTAACCGCAGGCGTATATGCCACTCCCAGTGGGGCTACCGTTTTGTTTAACAAGCTAAACGAGCAAAGCGACTGGAACCATGCCAGCATCACCCTCGGTCACGAATACGCCAACACCACTCAGCGACTCTATTTCCTGTGGCGCAACGACAACTATACGGGCAGCAATCCTCCCGCCGCTATCGACAACCTCAGTATCGACACCATCTCATGTGCCCAACCGGCACAACTGGCTTTCTCTGACATCACCGCCACCAGCGCCACGGTCCACATCTCCCCCGCCAGCGAAACCGACGCAGCATGGCAGCTGATGATTGACACCCTGCTGCTGACCACCAACAATACGGTTACTCCGCTTATCAATCTCTCGCCAGCACACCTCTATACCGTCATGGTCCGCACCATTTGCACCGGAGGAGACACTAGTGTGTGGACTACTCCTCAGACTTTCAGCACCGAATGTGTCACACTTTCCTCTATTCCCCAAACCTGGGACTTTGAATCTGACAACCACGGGGGCACTGCAGCCTATCCACTGCCCACCTGCTGGAGCCGACTGGGAAGTAGTATCTATCCCTATACCTACAGCTATGCTTCTTACGCCCACAGTGGTAATAATCTCTTATACAGTGGCGGCGACCCCTCCAATTATATGGTTATATTGCCTGAAATAGACACTGCCCTCGTCCACATTAGTCTGCTGCAACTGTCGCTCTATGCCAAATCTTACAGTGCCTCATCGGTCACCAGCGCCAAAGTAGAAATCGGCGTAATGAGCAACCCCTCAGACGCTTCCTCCTTCCTGTCTCTTGACTCCATCACTGCAATTGGCGACATATATACGGATTATGCTATTCCGCTCTTGAATGCACCTGCCGGCTACTCCTACATCGCCTTGCGCCTCAATGCTAGCGGCGATACCAACCTCAGCGGCCAATACAATTACGCTTATCTCTATCTTGATGATATCACCCTGGAAGAACGTCCACTATGTCAGAAGCCCTCGCAACTTGACGTTTCCGACATCACTACCTCTTCCGCCACGCTTTCGTGGCTCAATGGAGGAGACGAAAGCGCATGGGACCTTGCCTACGGCACCCCCGGTTTCAACCCTGATACCACTGCGAATATAGTGACGGTTAACACCAATCCCTATACCCTCACCGGTTTAGACAGCCGTACTACCTACGAGGTGTATGTGCGTGCCAACTGTGGTAACAACGAGACCAGCGCCTGGATTTCTGCGCCTGTCAGCTTCACCACGGCCGCCTGCGAACTGGCCGACCAGTGCGATTATGTGTTCCTTTGCGGCGACGGCTATGGCGACGGCTGGAACAACGCCTACCTCACCATCCTGCAAGACGGCTTTACCGTGGCCACCGTCAGCGCCCTCGACCATCATCAGGCCGGCACCCCTACCGTCGATACCCTGCGCATGCCGCTGTGCCACCTCACCAGCACCGAGTTGGTGTGGAATGCCGGCAGCCACGACTCTGAAATCAGCCTCAACATCATCGATGCCAATGGGGTTCTCATCTATAGCAACGACAATATGTCCACCTGCACCTCTACCATCTTGGCCAACTTCCTCAGCAACTGCAGCGACAGCATCTTATGCCCAGGTCCCGACAGCATCATCACCCACAACATCTCGCAAAACCACACCGAGGTGAGCTGGACTCCCGTCGGCCATGAAACCCTTTGGGAGCTGCAATATAAAATGGCTACCTCCAGCAATTGGGGCAACAGCATCTTTTTGGACACCACCTACTATGTCCTGGGACTGGTTTCCCACCGGAATTATAACCTGCGACTCAGGTCAATATGCGATGATATCAACAAGAGCGACTTTCTTTTGGTGGACTTCACCTCCGGACTCGACGGTATCAGCAGCAACGAACTGTCGCAACACATCAGCCTCACCCCCAACCCCGCTGACAGCTATATTGAGCTGAGTGTCAGTAATCATATCGAGGTAAAAGAAGCTGCAGTCTTTAACGCCTTCGGCCAATTGATTCGAACCGTTCAGCTCACCGACAACCATGCCCGCCTAGACCTCAGCAACATGGCCTCCGGCCTATATTTCGTCCGCCTCAGCAACGACCACGCCACCGCCACGAAGAAGTTCATCAAAAAATAGAACAAAAACTCGTTAGAACGATAAAACATTAAAACAACAAAATAAGACTCCAACAAGTGCTAAAGGCACGACACTATCAGTAACCCCATACGTCAGTATGGGGGACGACAAAGGCTCAAACTACGCTCCACCTGAAACCTGAAACCTGAAACAAAAAAACGGGCGAAATTGCCCGTTTTTTTTTATCCCAACCCTTTTTTTTAAAAAAAACATGTATATTTGCATTTTAATTATCAACAATAACAAGTTAAAAACAATAGAATCCTTAAAACACACACAACAGACTAATAAACAAATTTTTATAACATCAAACAATTCATTTTTAGTATTAACCAAATTAAAAAAATCATGCAAAAGTTTCTACGATTTTTAATGCTTGCGGCCCTATTCCTGCCGTTCGCATTGCGTGCGCAAGTATCCTTGCCACTCAGCATGGACTTTGAAGATGCTTCTTCATTGAGTCAGTGGACTCTGACCAACTGCGTATCTACTACCGGAAGGACAACTTCTCAAGCCCATGAAAGTACAGCTTGTTTTGGCTTCCATTGGACTACCAGTCCCAGCCAATTCCTGATTTCGCCCGAGTTCGATGCCGCTAGTGGCACAGAGGCGATTTCTTTCTGGTATAAAACTACCAGCGATTATTATACTGAGAGTTTCGAAGTGGGCTTCTCCAGCACCACTAACGACACCACCGCATTCACCTGGAGTACAGCTGTGAATATACCCACATCTATCTCATGGACAGAATACACCCTCCCTGTTCCTGCTGGAACCAAGTATGTAGCCATCAAAAGTTCTGCATACGATGCTTACTATCTTTACATTGATGACATTTACATTGGCGATGCACCCACTTGCTTCAAGGTTACCAATCTGGCTATCAACGCAGCTCAAACCACATCTAGTAGTTTAACACTGACTTGGGCTGATACAATCAATTCAGGTGCCACCTATACTGTTTACGATATGAGTGACAACACCATAATTGAGACAGGTCTTACCGCCAACACCTATACTGTCAACAACCTTGCAGCCAATACTGTTTATACCTTTGGCGTGGAAGCCAACTGTTCAGCTACTGATGCATCTTTAATTTTGACCGTCAGCGGCCGTACTGCATGCGGAGCTCTCAGTGAACTACCTTTCAACGAAGACTTCGAATCCATTCCCTCCGGAAGCTATCAAATGCCTTACTGCTGGAATCGTTACTCTTCAGCTTATACCTCTACTGCTGTTTATCCTTACACTTACAGCGGCTATGCACATTCTGGTAGCCACTCACTTTATTATTATGGCACTACGGGTTCAACCTACTCAGACACTATGATGGCCATCATGCCCGAACTTGATGTCACCCTTTTTCCGATGAATGGCAACCGTGTAACCTTCTGGGCCAAAATGGGCAGCACCTCTTACAACAAGAACGTCTATGTTTACACCATGACCAACCCCGCTGACATCACCACCCTGACACTGGTTGACAGCGTGCTCGTAAGCGGCACCACCCACACACTGTATTCTGTTTCTTTGGCCGACGCCAATGCCAACGATCCATACGTTGCTCTTATGGTACTGAAAGGCAATGGTTCAATGTATATCGATGATGTAACCCTTGAGGAAATTCCTTCCTGCTTTGAAGTCAGCAACGTGACCGTCAGCGACATCACCAGCAGCACTGTTACCATCAGCTGGGTTGATGCCAACAATAGTGGTGCCTCTTACACCATCTATAATATGGCTGATACAACAATAATTGCTGATTTCATCAGCGACACCACCTACATCGTTGATAACCTCGATGCCAACACGAATTACACCTTCGGTGTGCAAGCCAACTGTGCTACTGGCGACGGTGCTATTATGACCGTTAGCTGCCGTACTGCATGCGGTACCGAGACCTTCCCCTGGAGCGAAAATTTCGACAACTGGACCACCAAATCGGATTGCTGGTCTTTCATGAGCGGAGCTCTCAGCACCACCCCCACTCTCACCACCAATTCCTCTGCATGGACACTCTCCAGCTCGTATGGCAGTTATATCACCATTGACGGCAAAGCACTGGCAATGAACCTCTATAACACCCTCAAATATTGGGCCATCACCCCTCCAGTTGATATCACAAGCGACGATGCTGTTCTGAGCGTAGATGTTGCTGTATCTGCTTGGAGTTCAGCTACACCCAACTATGACAACAACGACACATTGGCCTTCCTCATCAGTACCGACGGCGGCACCACCTTTACCATCTTACAGGTGCTTGATGGTACACAACTCAACAACCTCGACAACTCTTATACCACTATCTTTATTCCCGTCACTAACTATAGTGGTCAGGCAGCCCGCTTCGCCATCTACGGCGGCAGCATCAGCGGCACCAGCCCTTATGACAACCGCATCGCTATCGACAATGTCTATGTAGGAGAGGCACCCACTTGTATGCCAGTCACCAACTTGTCTGTAAGCAGCATTGGCTCTACAGGTGCTACCCTTACTTGGGAAGGCGATGCCGATGGCTACACTATTTATAATATGGCCGACACCTCTGTTGCTCAGACCACTTCCGACCCGACCGCCATCCTTACCGATCTCTTGCCCAACACTCAGTACACCTTTGGTGTAACATCCGACTGTGGTGGTGATGAAAGCGACTTCCGCACTGTAAGCTTCACCACATTGGTTTCTTGCCCTGTTCCCACCAATCTGACTGCCATACTTACTCCTGGCGACGGATCTATAGCCACCTTAACTTGGCATGAAATTGGAACCGCCACCAATTGGCAAATCTGCCTCAACGGTGATACTAACAACCTCATTGATGTGATCGACACTACTTATGATCTCACCAACCTCACTCCCGACACAGCTTACACCGCTAAAGTACGCGCCTACTGCGATGTTGACGATCAAAGTGAATGGAGCAACACCATCACCTTCACCCCGACAGACTCTTACACAGTTACCGTAAACGAAGGTACCACCACCAATAGCTATGTTCCGATTTATGGTTACTGGTGTGACAATATCACCAAGAGTCAGTTCATCGTCCCTGCTTCAAACCTTGCTGCTATGCAATTTGGCATAATCAACAAACTCACCTTCTACTCCAGCAATAGCAATGTCAGCTGGGGTGCAGCTACGTTTGATGTTTATGTAACCGAGACTAACGAAACAACCCTGTCAGAGCTTGCCGATTATACCTCTATGACTCAAGTGTATGCAGGTAGCCTTTCCATTAGCAACAACAAGATGGAGGTCAATTTCACCAATCCCTACCAATATTTGGGTGGCAACCTTATGATTGGTTTCTTGCAGACAGCTAGCGGTACATACAGTTCATGTAGCTGGTACGGTGTTTCCGCCACAGGTGCCTCTATGGGTGGTTATGGCTCCTCTGTCTCTCAACGCGACTTCCTGCCTAAGATGACGATTGAATTCACTCCTGGTGAAGAACCCACATGCTTGCCTATCAACAATCTGACAGTTAGCGATATCACTGCCCACGAAGCTACTTTGAATTGGCAGGGTGAAGCTGGCAGCTACACCATCTACAATATGTCCGACTCTATGATGGTGGCCACCGTGAACGATACTACCTATACGCTCTCCAACCTTGCTTCCGACTCCGAACATAGCTTCGGCGTTGTTGCTAACTGCGGCGGTGAAGAAAGTATCATGAGAACGATTACCTTTACTACCGAAATTTCTTGCCAAGTTCCTACAGGTCTTACGGTGACATACAATCCTAACGATCCCACCGAGGTTACCCTTAACTGGAATGAAAACGGTACCGCTGAAGCATGGCAGATTTGCCTCAACGGCGACGTAACCGACCTTATCGACGCCTATGATACCACTCACATTCTTACTGGACTCGTTCCCGATACTATCTATACCGCCAAAGTGCGTGCCGTCTGCGATGTTGACGACCCCAGTGCATGGAGCGGTACTATAAGCTTCGAACCCTCCACAAAAACAGTTATTGGTTCTGGCGACGCCACCAGCAGCTACCTGCCCACCTACTGTTTATACAACTATTCCTTGACTCAGCAGATTTACACGGTTGCCGAACTGGGCGATGCAGGTCTCATCGAGAGCATCGACTTCTACAACGATGGCACTGCTGAACGTATCCGTGACCTGTCTGTCTATATTGTCAGCACCCCGAAAGACACGTTCGAAAGCGCTACCGACTGGATTAGCGTCAGCGCAGCCGACCTCCAATTCAGCGGCAATGTCACCTTTGCTCCTCAAGCATGGACTACCATTCCTCTCGACGGCTTCGCTTACGATGGACTGAATAACATCGCCATCATCGTCGATGACAACACCGGTTCATGGGAGTCCTCCATGTCCTTCCGCGTATTTGATGCTCCGAGTCAGGCTTTGCGTATTTACAGCGACGGCACCAACTATGACGTGAACGCTCCTTCCTATAGTGGTACAGTAATGGATGTCAAAAACCAAATCCGTCTTGTCAAGGGCGACCTCTCCGGCTGTCTGAAGCCCTCTGGCGTTACGGTCAACTACTTGGGTGGCGACGAAGCTATTGTGACTTGGAGTTCCGATGCAACTTCCTTCAACATTGATGTGAACGGTGTTGTGACCAACAACGTCACCAGCCCCTACACCCTGAGCGGTCTCTCTTTAGCCACCATCTATACGGTGAGCTTGCAAGCTGTTTGCGACGCCACTTCAGTCAGTGAATGGACCAACCCCATCAACTTCACCACGGATGCTTGTTTGCCTACTGACCAGTGCACCATTAGCATCTATGCTCAAGACAGCTATGGTGATGGTTGGAACGGCAACACGATCCACATCATTCAAAATGGTGTAACGGTGGCTTCCTACAGCATGGCTACCCAGAATCTAACAAATACACCTATCTATGACACCCTCCAAGTGAACGTCTGCAGTGGTATTCCTGTGGACTTTGCATGGGAGAGCGGTTCATTCGCCTATGAGACCAGCTTCCAGATTCTCAACGGCAGCGACTCTGTCGTTTACTCCGTGGCTGACGGCAGCACTTTGTCTGACACCGTGTTCCTCACGTTGAGCGATGCTTGCGCTGGTACCACTCCTACTGAATCACTGACCATTTATCTCTCCATCAACGATCCTACCCTCGGTACCATCAATCCTGTTCCGGGCACTTACGTTGTAGCCCTGAACGACTCTTTGGTACTCTCTGCCACACCTGCTGCAGGTGCCACCTTCGATGGTTGGAAAATAAGCGTCGGCACTCAGACCATGGGTACTATCCCGATCAACCCCTTCACTATCCCTGTCAACTCGAATAACATCGCTTTCGGTGAGTTGAACGTCGTAGCCATGTTCAGCGATAGCACCAGTGTTCCTGACAGTATTACCGTCATCGTCAATACTGCCGATGCTACCATGGGTACTACTAACCCGGCTCCTGGCACCTATCACTATGCAGTGGGTTCCCAATCCTTCCTTGCCGCTATTCCCAATCCTGGTTACCACAACCTCTACTGGATTGAAGAATTTGCAATTGCCGGTATGGTAGAGTATGACACGCTTTATGCCGATACTGTTGGCCTGACTGTTTTACCGATAATGGCCGGTGTGACAGTAAGCATTACGGCTTACTTCGAGGCTAACGGGCCTGGTGATTACTACAACGTTTCTGTAACCAGCGCTAACACCAGCATGGGTACCGTAACCAGCACCGCCAGCGGCTCTGTAGCTGAAGGCACTCAAGTAACTGCCACCGCTACCGCTCTCGAAGGCTATCGCTTCGTCAACTGGACCGATGCCGCAGGTGTTGTAGTAAGCACTGCTAACCCCTACACCTTCACCGTTACCGCTGACGTAACCCTCATCGCTAACTTCGAGCTTGTTGACGCTATCGAAGATATCACGCTGGCTCAAAGCATCAACCTGATGCCGAACCCCGCCGACAACTACATCGAACTGCGTATCAACAGCTCTGTAAACGTGAAAGAAGCCGTGATCTACAACGCCTTCGGTCAAATGATCCAAACCGTTGTACTGACCGACAATCATGCACGCATCGACCTCAGCAACATGGCCAGCGGCATGTACTTCGTTCGCATCAACGGCAACAACGTCACCGCTACGAAGAAGTTCATCAAAAAATAAAAATATGGAGGCATCTGCGTCCTCGCAGATGCAATAATGTAGAGACGGTGCATGCACCGTCTCTTTTTTTTATTTGTATGCACCGTCTCTACTCTGAAACCTGAAACTTGAAACTTGAAAAAATACGGGCGCTCAAGCGTCCGTTTTTTTTTTGTATATTTGCACCATCAAAAATATATAATATGAAAAAACTTTTATGCTTTCTAATGCTGGCCGCAACACTTCTCGTGGCACAGGTCAACGCACAAGTCCCTGTTTTCAGCGAGGGATTTGAATCAGGTAGTCTCCCTGCTGGATGGACCCTCATCGATGCCGACAACGATGGAGCGACATGGGCCATCTTTGATCAAGACCATCTCAACAATTATGATGGCTATTCCATGGCTTCCTCCTCCCAAGGCAGAACCCCCGACAACTGGCTGGTTACCCCTCCCATCACGCTTGGCACGTCCAGTTCCCTGTCGTTTTGGAGAATGAGAGGATGGATGGGCAACTCCGAACACTATGGAATATATATTTCCACCACATCAGCAACCGACCCTTCGGCATTTACCTTACTGTTTGAAGAAACTCCTGAAAGACTATGGGGAGAAGTCACAGTACCTTTGAACAACTATGATAATCAAACGGTCTATATTGCTTTCCGACATTTCAATTGCACCAACCAAACCAGTATCATAATCGACGATATCGTGGTAACTTCCACAGTATCTTCCGGCATCATCAACGTGGAACCCAGCAGCCTGTATTTCAACGATGTGCTGCTCAACACCTCTTCTGCCGGACAACTGGTAACGGTAAATGCCTTCAACCTTTCGGATGTAATTACCGTTTCGGCCTCCAGCCCGTTTGAGGTTTCTACCGACGACACCAATTATACCTATAGCGTCACGATATCGGATACCGACCACGTGTTGTATGTGCGCTATGTGCCCAACGCTGTAGGAACAGACAGTAGTGCTCTTATGCTTGCCAGCGGTACAACCAGTGCCAATGTAATGCTTTATGGCAACTGCATTGCCTGCGCCATTCCCACCAACCTTTCGGTGGTGGCGGTATTGGGAACCTCAACTGTGGTCAACTGGACCGGTAGCTCCGACAATTACAACCTGTATTACAAAGCCTCTACCGACACCAGCTGGACTGTAATAGAATACGTGTCGGCCGACTCTACTGGATACCTTCTTACCAGCCTTACCCCTTCTACCGCTTACACCTGGTATGTAGCTGCCCTATGCGACGATGGTTCCTCCATGAACAGTGACGTAACAGGTTCTTTCACCACCGGCTGCGCAGCATATACCGTTCCCTTCTCACAAGATTTCCAAGCTTCCAACAGCACACCGCAATGTTGGAATCAATATACTGGCTGGGCCAACAATGTGTTCGCCGGCGGAGGCCTCACTTCCACCGGTAGCGCCTGGAATTTCTGGAACTCCCATGCGTTCGGTTACACCCATGCTCGGGTGAACATCTGCAATAGCAATTGCAACAAATGGCTGGTGACCCCGCCTATCGACCTGACAGGGCTCTCCATTCCCACACTCACTTTCGACCTAGCTCTCACTTTGTATAACAGCGATGCCTCTATCGTCATCGGCAACCAGCCAGACGACAAATTTATGGTGATCATCTCCACCGATGGTGGACTCACCTGGAGTGCCAGCGACGCCACCATTTGGAGCAACGATGGCAACGGCGACTATGTCTTCGACCAGATTTCCACCGCTGGACAGGAAATCAGCATTCCCCTCACCAACTATGTCGACCAGACGGTAAGAATTGCTTTCTACGGTGAATCCACCATCTATAATGGCGACAACGACCTGCATATCGACAATGTAACAATTGTAAACAACACCTCCTGCGCCAACCCCACCAACCTGAGTGCAACAGCTGTATCCAGCAACTCTGTCACCCTGTCATGGACCGAAAACGGCAACGCCACCCTCTGGAATATCGAGTATGGCCCCATCGGCTATCAGCAAGGTTCAAGCGCAGCCACTCAAGTACAGGCCACCAACAACCCCTTCACTATCAGCAACCTGACCATAGGTGCCTGCGACTTCTACGTGCAAGCCGACTGTGGAGACGCACAGAGTCTCTGGCTTGGTCCCGCTTCCTGCATCACCTGTACTCCTCCCGACAGCCTCACTGTCTCCAATATCAGCCAAAACTCAGCCGCCCTCAGCTGGGTAGGTTCATCTTCCTCCTACCTGGTGGAATACAAAACCGCACAAGACTCCACTTGGCTTAGCACAACCACCCCCAACACCTCCTTGGTGCTCAACGGACTGAATGACAATACCACTTACACCGTAAACGTATACGGCAACTGCACCGGCGTGTTGTCTACCGCCATTTCCACCACCTTCACCACCATGATGCTGCCTACCTCCATCCCGTTCAGCACCGACTTCAGCACACCGACGGAATGGGTGTTCCACAACGGCCACTGCGCCAACTACTGGACCATAGGAGAACTGAGCGACACCGCCAGTGCCCTGTTTATCACCCACAACGGACTCAATCCCGGCTATAGCCTCTCGGGCGGCAGTTTTTCGGTGGTCTCCGTCGAGAAACTGTTCACAGTAGGGGATGCGGCAGAACTGGAAATCACTTTCGATGTGCAAGTGGGCGGTGAGTCTCAATTCGACTACCTGAAAGTTTTCTTTGCCCCTGCCAGCGAGGAATATCCTGCTGCCACTACTAATGTCGATTATGCTAACACGGGCTACTTCACCTATGCGATAGATTTCACCGACTATCTGCAATATTCCGAATACGGCTCATTGCCATACAAATACAACCTCACTAACGGCAATACGGTTCATGTGACAGTGGTGATGCCCAATCCCAACAGCAGCCCCAATACCGACACCACCGCAAAACTGGTATTCTTGTGGAGAAATGACAACGGCGGCGGAAGTCAACCAGGTGCCATTATCCGCAATATCACCATCGAGGCCCTTACCTGTCCTGCTCCCACCAACCTAACCGTATCGAATATCACCACCACCAGCGCCGATGTTTCATGGAATGCCGGCAGCACTGAAGGCGACTGGCTGTTGCAATACAAGGAGAGCAGTGACTCCTCTTGGACTTCTATTCCTGTTACTGGCACTCCCTCTTACAGCTTCACCGACCTAACTATAGCAACCACTTATCAGATCCAGGTGCAGGCCATTTGCAGCAACGATGAGCAATCCTTATGGGTATCGACAGATTTCACCACCTTCTGCGAAACGGTCAGCAGCTTCCCCTTTACTGAAGATTTCGAACACAGCGGCCTTATACCCGATTGCTGGACTCAAGAGTTTGCTTACGGCCATCATGAATGGGGTTTCCAAGCCGGCGGACACAGCCAAGGGTTTATCCACGAAGCTCATAGCGGCAGCTACAATGCCTACCTTTTTGCAGAAGGCAACACTGAAGCCGCCATCACCCGCTTGGTCACTCCGCTTCTCGACCTCAATGACATGACTGAGGCATACGTCACCTATTGGCACGCTCAACAACCATGGGTTAACTATCAAGACCAGTTGTCGGTTTATTACCGCAGCAATCCTAACGATCAATGGCAACTGCTAACTCAACACATAGATGCCATCAACTTGTGGACAAAAGACTCTATCGCCCTGCCTAACCTGTCGGCCACCTACCAGCTTGCCTTTGTGGGTAGAACCAGCAACGGCTACGGCATTGTGCTGGATGACATCACCATAAACGGTTCTAACACCCCTATCATAGTCACCGACCCGACTGTAACTACCACTGCTGCTACCAATATCTCACAAACTACTGCCACACTGAATGCCACCATAACCAATCCCGACGAGGTGACCATCACCGCAAAAGGTTTCGAATGGAAACTGAGCGATGGCGGCTCCTATACCCCAATAGTCGGTAGCGGCAGCGGCGACATCTTCTCCGCCTCACTTACAAGCCTCTCCGAAAACACGGCCTACACTTTCAAGGCATTCATCAGCTATAGCGACACCACGGTTTACGGCGACGAAATAGGCTTCATTACACTGCCTGTGGGTATCGACAACCTCAACCTAGCCAGCAACATCAGCTTGATGCCGAACCCCGCCGACCACTACATCGAACTCACCATCAACAGCAATGTAGAGGTGAAGGAAGCGGTAGTCTTCAACGCCTTCGGCCAGATGATCCAGACTGTTGAACTGAACAACAACCATGCCCGCATCGACCTGAGCAACATGGCCAGCGGCATGTACTTCGTACGCGTCAGCGGCGACAATGCCACCGCCACGAAGAAGTTTATCAAAAAATAACAATTCCCCTTCTATTAGAAGGGGTGGCTGAAGGCCGGGGTAGTGACGTAAATATATTACGTTAACACAAAAAAACGGGCGCTCAAGCGTCCGTTTTTTTTGTATATTTGCAGCATCAAATTGCAATAACATATATAACCAAACACACCAATCAACAATAGATAAACCTTATTATTAACCAATTCAAATAACAATGAAAAAACTTTTACTTCTTCTGCTGACAATTCTGCTCGGATTCTCCTCCCTGCAACTGTCGGCACAGCAAACCCTGACCGTAGCCGACGGAACGGAAACCAACCAATTTGTGCCCATCTATGGCTATTGGGCGGATGCCGCTCAGCACAACCAAGTTATCTATCCTGAAACCATGTTGGAAAACATGATTGATAGTGCGATTACGGCTATGACCTTCTACCTGAGTTCCAGTCCAAGCAATTCCTCCTGGGGCTCGGCCACTTTCACCATCAAATTCGGTATTATTGCAGATAGTTCGTTCGCTTCTGCCACCTATGCAACAGGTTCTTTCACGGAAGTGTATTCCGGTGGTGTACAAGTAGCCAATGGTGAATTGACCCTTGTGTTTGATGAACCATTCGTGTACACAGGAGGCAACTTGCTTTTTGACTTGACTTCCACCGCGGGGTCTTATTCAGCTTCCACCTTCTCTGGAATTTCTTCTACAGGAGGCAGCTTAAATGCCTACACAGGCTCCTACAGCAGCGATGGTCCCAATATCCGTAATTTCATCCCGAAAACCACCTTTACCTATGCTAATCCCCCCCTATGTCTGAAGCCTTCAAATGTAGCCATTTCAGGTATCACCACTACCGATGTCACCATTTCCTGGACAGGCGGAGACAATGACTCTTATTACAATATCCAATACATGCTCTCCTCTCAAACAGATTGGGACAATGCCTCAACCGCCACAGCTTATGATGTAACCTACAATTTAACCGGATTGCAACCCTCTTCTACTTATAAAGTGCGTGTACAAACCGTTTGTAGCGACAACAGCGAGACCGAATGGTCTTCCGTCATCACTTTCCAAACCAACTGCGATGCCATTCCTATCGTCGATTCTTGGACAGAAAATTTTGAAGGATATACGGGCAGTGGTCAGCAACCCTTCCAATGCTGGGCCACCCCAGTGACAACTCCTGGTGGCGGACCTTTCGTCTATTGCGGCTATGGTGAAGCTTCTCATTCCCCCAGCAATACCGCCGAATTGAAGGGATACACCAACATGCTTGTGTTGCCTGAATTCACCAATGACATTCACACCCTGCGTCTCACTTTCTGGGCCACCTACTATGGCTCCTCTACAAGTGCAGTGGTTGGTGTAATTACCGACATCAGCGACACCTCAACTTTTGAAGTATTAAGAGATGCCGGAACTCCCGGACCCAGAGGTTCTTCGGCTGGTGGCAATGGTAATTTCATGGGACCCTTCGACTTCAACAACGTACAAGCCTCTTCCGGCAGAATCGCTATTCTCTTCCACGGTTCAGGAAACTCTTCAGGTTGGAATCTCGACGACTTCACCGTATCGTTTATTCCCTCCTGTGCAGAGCCCACCGGTTTATCAACTGTCAATGTAACTGCCTACACCGCCGACATCACATGGAACGAAGTAAGCGGCACCAACTACGATGTATTGTACTGGGCAACCGGCACCACTGATACCTTTACAGTGACGGGAGCCTCTCTCACTGACGAAGTTTATACACTGAGCAGCCTCTTTCCCAATACCACTTACGGTTGGTATGTAAGAACAAACTGTGGTGACGGCTCCTACGCCAATGCCTTCCAATCCCTTACTTTCACCACCCCGAATATACCAGTTGAACTGCCCTATGAGCAGGATTTCGAGACCGATCCCGACCCCATCTCCGACTTCACCATCCAAGGAAGCGGTTCCAACCAATGGGCTTTCGGCTCCGCCACCTTCAAACCCGTTGACCCCACCGATTCTACGGAAACAGGACACAGCTTATACATCTCCGATGACAATGGTACATCAAATAATTACAATACCAGCAATACTTCTCATGCATACGCCATCTTGGATGTGGCTTTCGACAACACTCCCATGGAATATCACCTCTCTTTCGACTACAAACTTCAGGGAGAAGGAACCTCTACCAAGTGGGACTATCTTTCAGTTTACCTTCTTGACGGTAGCGTTGAAGTTCCTACCAATGCCGTACCATCCGGCACAGCACTGCTTTCTCAATCAAACTTTGTGAGCGACTGGACACATGTAGACTATCTTTTAGAAAATGTAGTGGGTACAGCTAAAAAGATTGTCTTTTATTGGAAAAATGACAGCTATGGCGGTACGAATCCTCCTGCCGCCGTTGACAACATCACCATCATTGGCAACACCTGCGCACAGCCTAACCAGCTGACCGCCACAAACATTACCACCAACAGTGCAGACTTAAGCTGGAATGAGGTAGGTACAACCAACGCCTGGACAGTTTATTACAAAGCTGAATCAGATAACGACTACGCTTCCGTTGCGGTAAGCGGAACCGCTTCCCACACTTTAAGCGGACTGAATGCCGACACCTATTATACCTTCTATGTGGTAGCTGACTGCAGTGGCAGCGAATCCAACCCCTCCGCTTCTTATTCCTTCAGAACCGCTTGCGGTGCACTCACCGGTGTACCATACACTGCCAACTTCGACAGCTATATTAACGACGGAGGTAGCGAATATATCGCTTGCTGGAGCCGCCTGGCTTCTGATGCTTCCCACATGGTTTATCACATGAGTAGCACCACCTATTCTCATGCAGGTTCCGCCGGCTGTCTCGATTTCGACTACACGCCTTCCTGCTGGACCACCGCTATCATGCCGGCATTCGAAGCCAGCATACCGGTAAACACCCTGATGGTGGAATTCTGGCTCGACAAAACTGGTAACTCCGGTACCTTTGAAGTGGGTGTGATGACCGATCCTTCCGACTCTTCCACCTTCGAGTTGGTTCAGACCATCAACAGCACAACATCTGGCAACAGTGCCCAATACTATGAGCAACATTTCGTTTCACTGGCTAACTATACAGGAGTTGGCCAATACATTGCCTTCCGCGCCTCCAATGCAGTACAGTGCGGCTTCCGTTTGGATGATGTCACTGTATCATCAATACCTACCTGTATGCATCCAACAGCATTGCATGCCACAAGTGTCGGTTCTGACGAAGTAACCATTGCTTGGACCGAGATGGGCGATGCCACCAGCTGGACCGTCGCTTACGGTGAAGCAGGTTTTGATCTTGAAGCAGGCGAAGGCTCTACAGCCACCTCTACTGAGACCAACCTCAACATCACAGGACTCACCTCCGGTTTGGCCTACGACTTCTATGTACAAGCCGACTGCGGCAGCGATTGGGAAGGTCCGCTCACAGTGGTAACTGGCCAATATATCATGAATGCTACCGGCAGCGATACCCTGACCACCTGCGGAACGGTCATTTACGATGATGGCGGTGCTACAGGAGATTACAGTTCCAACTGCAACAGCATCCTGGTACTCTATCCTGCTGACGCGAATGCCAAACTCGGTTTGACTGGTACCGCTAACATCGAAAACAGCTATGACCATCTCTATATTTACGATGGCGTAGGCACCAGCGGCACTCAGTTAGCCAACGTTACAGGATTAAGCCAAACAGTAAATATCCTCTCACTCACAGGTCCTCTCACCCTCCATTTCACTTCTGACGGATCAGTTGTAAAAGCAGGTTTTGAGTTAACAACATCCTGTATAACATGTTATCCTCCAACTAATTTCACTGCATTTAACGTAAGTTTGGATGAAGCCACTATCTCTTGGAGCGGAATTGCTGACGAATACAGTGTTTGTGTTATTCTTTCTGACACCACTTACTACACCACTACCGACACCTTCCTAACCTTGACCAACCTGATGCCGAGTTCTACCTACCGTGTCTATGTACAATCACTATGCGGCACCGACTCCTCCGCCTTATCTCAAGCATTCACTTTTAGCACCAGTTGCGGTCTATTTACCGTTACCGATGCCATTCCTTGGTTCGAGAACTTTGAAAGTTACGGCACAAGCGGTGGAGCAACCTCTTTAGGAGCATGCTGGGCCACTCCCGAGATGCAGCAGGTGGACAACGGTGTTTCACCCTTCGCCTATTGTGGTCATGCAGGTTCGGCCTATTCGGGTGTGAGTACCCTGGAAATGAAAGGTGGACCCACCATGGTGGTATTTCCCGAATTCAGCAACGATATCAACACCCTACGTATCTCTATGTGGGGTAACACCACTGCTTCCAATGCAACAAATGCCGGCTACTTGGCTCTCGGCTACATTTCCAACATCTACGATCCAACATCTTTTGTAGCCATAGACACTATTCCTGCCACCGCTTTCGACCGTACAGGTACCGATGCACCCCATTGCGACTTCATCGGACCATACGATTTCAACGGTGTTGCTCCACAAGCCGGTTTGAGAATCGCCATGCGTCTCACCAATGTCACTACCTCCGCCACAGGAGTCTCCACTTCATGGAACTTTGACGATATCACCATCTCTCTGATTCCCAATTGTCCTTCTCCAGTGTGGAACAGCGTCACCGCTGACGATATTGACAGCCACAACGCTACCATCACCTGGGTTGACAACGATACTACCCACACCTACTGGACAGTTTATTATAAAGCACAAGACGATTTTCTTTGGGAGTCTGTCCTTGCCGGACCCGATCCTGAAGCTTTATTGACCAATCTGACGCCAGAAACCACCTACGAGGTATATGTAATTACCGACTGTGGCACTTACGAAGAATATCCAGATGAGACCAACCACATCACTTTCGAAACCGCCATTGCATGTCCCGCCCCAACAGGATTGGCAGTCTCCAACATCGGCATGACTACCGCCACCGTAACTTGGAACGGCACTGCTAGCAGCTATACCGTTGAGTATGGAGTAAACGGCTTCACCCCTGGTTCAGGCACTATTGAAACTGCCAGCACCAACACTATTGACCTAACAGGTCTTACCGCTGGTACTGCCTACACCGTGTATGTAACCGCTGACTGCGGCGGTGATGATGGTTCCTCTTCATCCGTTTCTGTAAGCTTTAGCACAAGTTTATGCGATGTCGCTGATCAATGCGGTTACACCTTCAACCTTGTAGACAGCTGGGGTGACGGTTGGAACGGTGCCTCTATAGAAGTGCAGCAAAACGGCATCTCTGTTGCCACCATGACAATACCCAGTGGTGGTTCCAGCGCAACCGAAATTGTCAACCTTTGCGACAATGTCTCCACCAGTCTTATTTGGCATTCCGGTAGTTATGACAGTGAATGCAGCTTCACGGTAACTGGTCCTGACGGCAGTTCAGTTTATGCTTCCTCAGGCACTCTTTCCGGCACACTGACCACTTTCACTACCGACTGTAGCGGTTCCGGTCCCGTTACCACTTACATCGTAACCCTGAATACCGCTGATGCTAATATGGGTAATGTTACTCCTGCCGGTGCAACTACCGTTAACGAAGGTGCTTCATTCACTGCTACCGCTACCGCTCTCGATGGCTACCATTTCGTGGCTTGGATGAACGGTACTACTCAGGTGAGCACTAGCAACCCCTACACCTTCAACGTAACCGCAGATATTACGCTGACCGCTACCTTCGAGGCTAACGATCCCGTGGTAACCTACTTCAACGTATCTGTGACCAGTGCTAACACCAGCATGGGTACTGTAAACAGCACCGCCAGCGGCTCTGTGGCAGAAGGCACTGAAGTGACCGCCACCGCTACCGCTCTCGAAGGCTATCGCTTCGTCAACTGGACCGATGCCGCAGGTGTTGCAGTAAGCACAGCTAATCCCTACACCTTCACCGTGACCGCTGACATCACCCTCATCGCTAACTTCGAGCTTGTTGACGCTATCGAAGACATCACGCTGGCTCAAAGCATCAACCTGATGCCGAACCCCGCTGATAACTACATCGAACTCACCATCAACAGCAATGTAGAGGTGAAAGAAGCTGTAGTCTTCAACGCCTTCGGCCAGATGATCCAGACTGTTGAACTGAACAACAACCATGCTCGCATCGACCTCAGCAACATGGCCAGCGGCATGTACTTCGTACGCGTCAGCGGCGACAATGCCACCGCCACGAAGAAATTCATCAAAAAATAGGTTAAAGGTTATAGGTTATAGAAAACACCTGAAACTTGAAACTTGAAACCTGAAACTAAAAAACGGGCGCCTAGGCGCCCGTTTTTTTTTCGCACCTTCTCTACTACGTTTATTAACAACCTTTTGTGGAAAAATCTTGATTTTTTCATCCCAACCCACTGTTTTTTTTAAAAAAACGTGTATATTTGCAAGTTGATTATCAACTATAAAAAGTTAAAAACGCAAAACCTACAAAGAAACATACAACAATTTGATAAACAAAAATTTACAACAAACAACAAATAAACTTTAGTATTAATCAAATTCAACAACAATGAAAAAACTCTTACTTTTTCTGCTGACATTGATGCTCGGATTCTCCTCCCTGCAACTGTCGGCGCAGCAGACTGTAGAGATTGGTACGGGTACAGAGACCACATACGTCACCCCGTACAATTCACTATGGGGTTACTCTTTTGTGGAGCAGATTTATACCGCCGAAGAAATAGATATGGCGGGAACCATCACCTCCATCAGTTTCAACAATTCAAGCAGCGAACAGACCAACAATATTACGGTCTATATGAAGCTTGTGAACAGAACCGAGTTCTCGTCCACAACCGACTACGAGACTGTGACTGCTGCAGACATTGTTTACACCGGAAGTCATAATTTCGCCAACGGTTGGAGCATCATCAACCTTGACGCCCCATTCGAATATGATGGTGTCAGCAATCTTATGATTGCCATTCATGAATACACAAGCGGTTATAGCACCCGCTATTTTTACTGTACAAGTACCACCAACGCTGCGATTACTTTTCACAGCGACAGTGCCGATCCTGATCCTTACAATTTAGGGTCATACAGCGGAAACAAATACACCAGTTCAAACCGCGCTAACATAAGAATGGAAATCATGCCCTCTGGCAGCAACTGCTATGGTCCTACTTCTCCCGCCATTTCTAATGTTACCGCATACGAAGCTACCCTTTCATGGACTCCCCGTGATGGCCAAACCGCTTGGGAAGTTTACTGCGGCACCGGCGATGTTGACTTGGATCAAGTCACCTGGACTCCTGTTACCGACACTTTCTACACTTTTATGAGTTTGATTCCTGCCACTAACTATACGGCCTACGTGCGTACCGATTGTGGCGCTGAGGTCAGCAACCCCCGCCAAGTGGCTTTCACTACTGAAGCTACCTGCGCCAGCGTTCCCAGCAATGTCACAGTAAGCAATATCACCGAAACCACTGTGGATGTAAGCTGGACTGCCGGAACCGACGACAGCGCCTGGGAAGTAGTGGTGGTTCCTGCCAACGCTACTCCTGAAAGCGGAACTCCCGAACAAACTACCGCTCAACCTTACACCTTTACCGGTTTGCAAGACAATACTCAATACAAAGCGTATGTGCGCACCGACTGCGGTGGCGGCGACCATAGCTACTGGTCCTCACCTAAATCTTTCACTACCATCCCGTATTGCTCCTCTCCTCTGAATGTCACCATCAGTCAGATTACCGCCAATTCAGCATTGGTAAGCTGGAGACCTGCCACCTATGGCGCCACCAGCTATACCGTTGAATACTCTTTCGCTAGCGAAGAGAACTGGACTATGGCAACCGTCGATGGCACCCAGCTCATGTTGTCCGGTCTCGAACCCGACTCCACCTACAATGTAATGGTTTACAGCAACTGCGACCTCGGTACTGCTGACACCGTACATAAGGACTTCACTACCCGTCACTGTTTAGTGGGAGGCGATATTGCCATCGGCGAAGGAACCAGCACCAGCACCTATGTGCCTTCCTACAGTTTCTACAACTATGGCTATTCCCAACAGCTTTTCACAGCAGCTGAGATTGGAACTGCCGGAACCCTTCATTCCTTATCTTTGAATATGGCCAACCTCTCGCAACAGAGAACCTATGCCATCTATTTGGCCCATACCACCGCATCTTCACTCTCATCGTCCTGGATCACACCCGTCAACCCCGTGCAAGTGTTCTCCGGCAACCAGACCCTGACCACAGGATGGAACACGTTTACTTTCACCACCCCGTTCGAATACAACGGCACCGACAATCTGTTGCTGATTATACTCGACAACACAGGAAGCTATGTCAGCGGCAACAGCTGGTACTCACACAGCATCAGCGGCATGGCCCGTTATATCTATCAAGACGGTAGCGCCTACAGCGCCACTTCTGTTCCATCCTCATCAGGCAGTTCATCATCCTTGCGCAACAACGTCGTTTTCGGTGGCGAATGTGACAACGATGCCACTTGTGTAAGACCTAACGTGTATGTGACCGAGACCAGCGAAAACAGCATTACCTTGGACTGGGCACCCGGCGATACCGAAAGCGCATGGGATGTCGAATATTCTACAGACAACACCACCTGGACAAGTGACGCCACCGTTAATACTCATCCTTACGAAGTAACTGGCCTTAACTCCGACACCAAATACTATTTCCGTGTACGTTCCAACTGCGGTTCTGAAGAAAGTGATTGGTCATCAGCCAATGCCAGAACAGCTTGTGGTCCTATCACCCAGCTGCCTTATTTCAACAACTTCGACGAGGTCATCTCCGTCGATGGAACCAACTTCATCACCTGCTGGACCCGCTACACCACCAACCCCGATCGTGTAGTACGTTGCTACGGCAGCGCCACCCATAGCGGTTCATACGCCCTCGATTTCAACTACTCACCTTCCTGCACCACAGCTGTGGCTACCCCAATGATCGATGCCAGCATCCCATTGAACACGGTAATGCTCGACTTCTGGGCATACAGCAGCCTCGGTCAAGGCTGGATGGAAGTGGGTACCATGAGCGACCCCAACGATTTCTCCACCTACGAGTTCTATGATACCGTCCGCCTGAGTGCCGCCAGCACCTGGGAGAACCTGATCATCGACTTCTCGAACTATACTGGTAACAACCAATACATTGCTTTCCTTGAAATCAACGGTACATCCACCTCTTACATCTTCGACGACTTTACCATCGCCTACTCCACCAACTGTTTGCATCCTACCAGCTTGGCTGTGGATGATCTCACCAACACTACTGTTACACTCTCTTGGACAGAAGCTGGTAGTGCCACCTCATGGGGAATCGAATACGGTCCGGTCGGCTTCACCCCCGGCACCGGCACTACGGTCTCTGCTGGCACCAACTCCTTCACTGTTGATAACCTGACCCCTGCTACCACCTACGACTTTTATGTATATGCCGACTGCGGTAGTGAACAATCTACTCCTTTCGGCCCAGTTTCAGCCACTCCCGGCCAGTACATCATGGGTCAAACAGGCAGCGACACCTTGACCACCTGCGGTTTGATTATTTACGATAACGGTGGTCCTGACGGCAATTACACCAACAACTACGATTTCACCCTTGTGCTCTATCCCGAAAATCCGAACGCAATGATGGCACTCAACGGAACGAGTAACACAGAGGGCAACAATTATGACTACATCCGGATTTATGATGGAGTAGGTACCAGCGGCACACAATTGGCTTATCATACTGGTCAAAATCAAACCGTGAATGCCATCTCACAATCCGGTCCTCTGACCCTGGTATTCCATTCTGACGGATCGAATGTATATTCCGGTATTGCCCTCATCGCTTCCTGCGTAACCTGCTACCCGCCAACTAACGTCTCCGCCTCCAACCCAACACTGGATGGTGCCACTGTTACCTGGAGTGGCATGGGCGACAGCTACGTCCTCTTCCTCAATGGCGACATGACTACTGGCTATGAAGCCAACGATACTACCTACACCTTCTCAGGTCTGAATCCCAGCACCGTTTACAGTGTACAGGTAGCCTCTATCTGCAACGGCGACACTTCCATGCTCTCCGAAGCTGCTGTTTTCGCCACTGCTTGCAACGCCATCCCCATTACTTCTGACGAACCCTGGACAGAAAACTTCGAAAACTACCAAGGTAGCGGTGCACAGACACTGGTTTGCTGGTCTACACCGGTAACCACCACGTTTGACAACGGCACATTCCCAACTGCTTATTGCAATTATGCAGCATCTTGCCACTCAGGCAGCAATTCTATTGAGTTTAAGGGCAACAATGGTGCCGTGAATATCGCCGTTCTTCCCGAATTCACCAATAGCCTCCACGAATTGCGTCTCTCCTTCTGGGCAACTGCCACCAGCACCAGCAATGGTATCATGGAAGTAGGTGTGATGACCGACCCCACCGACACCTCCACATTTGAGTTGGTAGATGTATGTGGCACACCTGGTTCACGCGGTTCCAGCTCTGCCACTGTCGGTAGCTTTGGTAACTTTATGGGCACCTTCGATTTCAACAACACGTTGGCCACTACCGGTCGTATCGCCCTCCGCTTCACCAGCACTTCTTCTTCCTTATCTTGGAATCTTGACGATTTCACTGTAGAACTCATTCCTAACTGCCCGTCACCTGTGAAGACTAGCGTACGTGCCATCAACATCGGCGGCCACGTTGCCACCATCTATTGGGAAGATGAAGATGATACCCACAGCTCATGGACCGTATATTACAGAGCATCCAATGCTGGAAATGACGATCCTTGGTTGTATACTGCTGCAACCGATACTTTCGTACAGCTCACCGGCCTGGATCCCGAAACTTCATACGATGTATATGTAATCACCAACTGTACTACACCCGATGCCAATCCCGATGCCACCTTTACAATCAGCTTCACTACTACCGTAGCTTGTCCCGCACCCACAGGGTTGACCCTCGCTAGCGTCTCTACCGACGAGGCTACCATCACTTGGAATGGTACTGCCAGCAGCTACAACGTAGAATATGGTGAAACCGGATTCACCCCCGGCACCGGTACTCCTGAAGTGGCTACCACTGAATCTATCACATTGCAAAACCTCACTCCGAGCACCAGCTATACTATTTATGTAAACAGCGACTGCAACGATGCCAACGACAGCCTTTCTACCACCGTATCATTCACTTTCACCACTACCCAAATTCCCGCAGATCTGCCTTACACTGCTGATTTCACTGCAGCTAACGAGTGGATTTTGAACAATGGTTCCTGCACCAACTACTGGGCTACTGGCACAGTAAACGCTACACCATCTCTGTTTGTAACCAATAATGGCACCACTCCGGGCTATAGCAATGGAAATGCTTCTGTGGTCACTGCTGAGAAGTTGCTCGCTGTGGGCGACAATGCCTCTGTCAACATCAACTTCGACGTATATGTTGGCGGTGAAAGTTCATGGGACTACCTAAAAGTATTCTTTGCCCCTGCAGAAACCGACTATCCTGCTACCTCTACCACTGTCCCGGCATACGCTTCCTATACTTACGAAACAAATGCCATAAATTTCCAAAACTATCTCTCACAAACCGGTTATACTTCCTATCCTTATAAACTCAACCTGACTAATGACACGCTGCACATAGCCGTTGAGATAGCTAACCCATACGAAAACCCCACCACCTCCTCTGCTGCAAAGTTGGTATTCGTATGGCGTAATGATGGTTCTAGTGGAACAACGCCCGGCGCTATCATCAGTAATGTAGTCGTTTCTGTAAACACCTGCCCAATGCCTTCGGATCTGGCAGTTGACAACATCACCAGCAACTCTGCCGATGTCACCTGGACAGCTGGCGACAACGAAACCGAATGGGAACTCGAGTATGGCCCCCACGGCTTTGCCCATGGCGCAGGTACTGTTGAGCCCGTCTCCGGCACTCCCGAATATTCGTTGAGCAACCTCACTTCCGGAACCACCTACGATATTTATGTACGTGCCATCTGTAGCGCAGACGACTCCAGTTCATGGGTAGGTCCTGTGATCGTAAGTCCTGGCACTTACAACCTGCCAACCTCTGGCACCCACAGCATCACTACCTGTGAGTTGACCATCTATGACGATGGCGGTCCTACCGACAACTACAGCAACAACTGCGAAGTCACCCTGACTATCAATCCAGGAACCCCTGGCAACCTTGTTTCCATCTCAGGTACAGTGAATTTGGAAGGTAACAATTATGACTACCTGTATGTTTACGATGGTGCCACTACAGCTGGTACACAGCTGGGCTACTACACTGGTCAAAACCATACGCTCACCAACCTTACCTCCACCACTGGTCCACTTACCCTGCGTTTCCACTCAGACGGTTCATCTACTTACAGCGGTATCGCCTTGACAGTGACCTGCGTAAGCAACACCTGTCCTACTCCTACCGACCTCACCGTTGCCAATATCACCACCAATTCAGCAGACATTAGCTGGACTGCCGGTGGCAGCGAATCAGCATGGGTATTTGAATACAAGGAAGCATCTGCTTCTACATGGACAGAAGTTCCTGTCACCAATCCTTCCTACCAGCTCACCGGTCTGACAGCTCTCACTGCCTACGATGTACGCGTGAAAGCCGACTGCGGCAGCGGTGACGAATCTGCTTACAGAAGCACTTCCTTCAATACAACCTCCTGCGCAATTTCCGACCAATGTGCATACACATTTGTCGCAGGTGATGGATATGGCGATGGCTGGAATGACGGTTATCTTACTGTTGAACAAAACGGTGTCGTTGTAGCTACCGTAGAAGCTATTAATCACAGTCTCTCTGACACTCAGACCTACGACAGCATCGTTGTCAATCTCTGCGATGGCATCTCCACCAACCTTGTATGGCACATTGGTAATTTTGATGACGAAATCAGTATCACACTGATTGGACCTGACGGATCTCAGTTGTACACAGTTAGCGACCTGGAGGAAAACTACTCCAATCCGTTGTACACCTTCACCACCGATTGTGCAGGTTCCGGTCCTGTCATCACCGATCCTACCGTGGCTACCAACGCAGCTACCGCCGTCAACCAGACTTCCGCTACGCTGAACGCTACCATCAACAATCCCAGCAGCGTAACCATTTCAGCTAAGGGCTTCGAATGGAAGGCTACCAACGGCGGCACCTACACCCAGATTGCAGGCACTGGTACGGGCAACACTTTCACGGCTAACCTCACGGGCCTCACCGCCAACACCAGTTACACCTTCAAGGCATTCATCACCTTCAACGGTACCACCGTGTATGGCAGCGAAATGACCTTCGTCACTCCCGAAACTCCCGTTGATCCTTGCGACGCTCCTACCAACCTGCAGATAACCAACATCACCCAGACCTCTGCCGTGATGACTTGGACTGCCGGTGGCGACGAAACCTCTTGGAAGGTGGGCTACAAACTCAGCAGCGCTACCCAATGGCAGGAAGCTACCGTAGCTACTACTACCTACACTATCGAAGGTCTGACCGCTGCAAGCACCTACGATGTGCGTGTGAAAGCCGTATGCGCTAACAGCGAAAGCGACTTCATCACCAGCAGCTTCACCACCGAAGGTGTGGGTATCGACAATATCACCCTGGCCAGCAGCATCAACTTGATGCCGAACCCCGCTGACAACTATATCGAACTCACCATCAACAGCAATGTAGAAGTGAAAGAAGCTGTAGTCTTCAACGCCTTCGGCCAGATGATTCAGACTGTTGAACTGAACAACAATCATGCCCGCATCGACCTCTCCAACATGGCCAGCGGCATGTACTTCGTACGCGTCAGCGGCGACAACGCTACCGCCACGAAGAAGTTCATCAAAAAATAAAAACAATATGGAGGCATCTGCGTCCCCGCAGATGCAAAAATGTAGAGACGGTGCATGCACCGTCTCTTTTTTTTGTATGCACCGTTTCTACACTGAAACCTGAAACTTGAACCTCTTGAACCTCTTGAACCTGGAACTTGGAACTTGGAACCTTGAACCTGAAACCTGAAACTAAAAAAACGGGTGCTCACGCACCCGTTTTTTTTGTATATTTGCACCATCAAATATCAGCATTCAACCAAACACGCAATAAACAATAAACACAACCTTATTATTAACCAAATCTTATAACAATGAAAAAGTTTTTACTTCTTCTGCTGACAATTCTGCTCGGGTTCAGTTCCTTGCAACTGTCGGCACAACAAACCCTGACCGTAGCCAACGGAACAGCGACCAACGACTATGTTCCAATCTATGGCTACTGGGCGGATGCTGTTCAGCACAATCAGGTCATCTATCCTGAGACCATGTTGGATGATATGATCGACAGCGCAATTACGGCTATGACTTTCTACTTGAGTTCCAGTCCAAGCAATACCACCTGGGGTTCAGCAACGTATACCATCAAACTCGGCATCACCTCTAACAGTTCATTCTCATCCGCTGCCTATGCTACAACTTCTTTTACAGAAGTATATTCTGGTGGTGTACAAGTGGCCAATGGAGAATTGACCATCGTATTTGATACTCCCTTCCCCTACACGGGAGGCAACCTGCTTTTCGACTTAACCTCCACTTCAGGAACCTGGTCCTCCGCCTCTTTTTCAGGAATCACTTCCACAGGCGGCAGTATCTATGCATACAGCAGCTATAACCCCAATTTATGCAATTTCATCCCGAAAACCGAATTCACCTATGCCAATCCCCCGCTATGTATGAGACCTGCCAACTTGACTGTTTCCGATATTACCATCAGCAGTGCCACTATTACTTGGACTGGCGGTGACAACGATTATTCATACAACATCCAATACATGCTCTCTTCTGAAACGAGTTGGGATAATGCACAGACAACTACCTCCACCGTTCCGAGCATAACCTTGACCAATCTGACGGAAGCTAGCACCTACAAAGTACGTGTGCAAACAGAATGTAGCGACGGCAGCGAGACCGAATGGTCAAGCGTGATAACATTCCAGACAGACTGCAACCCCACCCCCATTACCGAGACAGATCCTTGGACAGAAGGCTTCGAAGGCTATACTGGCAGCGGCGAACAACCCTTTGTATGCTGGGCCACTCCCGTAACCACCCCCAATGGAGGTCCCTTCGTATATTGTGGTTACGGTGAAGCTGCTCACACCGGCCAAAATACCGCCGAATTGAAAGGTGCCACCAACATGTTGGTACTGCCCGCATTCTCCAACGACATTACTACCCTGAGACTCAGTTTCTGGGCCACCGCTGTCACCCCTTCAAATGGCACACTGGAAATCGGTATTGTCACCGACATGAACGATCCCGTCAATAACTTCGAATATGTTGCCACCACTGGCAGACCCGGTTCTCGCGGCAGCTCCAACGCTGGCAACGGCAACTATATGGGACCCTTCGACTTCAACAATGCCCAAGCCACTTCCGGCCGTATCGCTCTCCGCTATACCTCTTCAGGCACTAGCAATTCTTGGAATCTTGACGACTTTGTTGTCTCTCTCATCCCCTCTTGTACTGCACCTGTTGCCAACAGCGTGACCGCCACCAACATGACAGCATTCACCGCAGATATTGCATGGACCGACGATAACCCCGACCATAGCGATTGGATGGTTTACTACAAGGCTGATAGCGCTAGCGAATGGGAATTCACCTCTGCTTCCTCTACCTCTGTAGAATTGACCAATTTGAATCCTTCAACCAACTACGAAGTGTATGTGGTGACTGTTTGTAACGGTGTGGAAGGTACCGACCAAACCCTGCATATCAACTTCACTACCACCGCCACCTGCTACCCACCCACCAATGCAAGCATCAGCCAAGTGGCCGGTACCTCTGCAATGATTTCATGGGACGAAGCTTTTTATGGCGCCAATGATTATACTCTTGCCTATTCTGAAGCTGGACAAGACAACTGGAATGTTGAAGTAGTGGACGGCACTTATTATATGCTTTCCAATCTCCAGCCTGGCACCGCCTATGATGTGATGGTGTACAGCAATTGCGAATACGGCACCGCCGACACTGCTGAACTGAACTTCACCACCAACTGTCTGGTAGGTGGCAATATCACCATCGGTGATGGTTCTACAACCACCAGTTATCTCCCTGAGTACTGCCTCTACAACTACAGTTATACGCAACAGATTTTCCTTGCTTCCGAGATGAATGGGGAGGCAGAAATCAACTCTATTGCTTTTAACGCTACCGAAATAAACAATGCCAACCGTAACCTCCAAATCTATTTGATGCACACTACTGCCACCAACAGCAATACCTGGCTGAGTGCCAACAATGCGCAACAAGTGTACAGCGGTAGCACCACTTTAACAACAGGTTGGAACACCTTCAACTTCACCACCCCCTTCCAATACAACGGAACTGACAACCTCGTGGTCATCATGATAGATGCCACCGGTTCTTGGAGTGGCACCAATTATTTCCTTAGTCACAACACCGATGGAAATTTGTCTCGTTATAACTATCAAGACAGCAACCCTTATAGTACTACTTCCACCCCAACTAGCGGTACCAGTTTCAACATCCGTAACGATGTAATTTTTGGTGTTCCCTGCGACAGCACTAGCACCTGCGCCGCACCTAATGTATATGTAACAGGAGTAAATGCAGAGAGCATTAACATAGCTTGGGTTCCCGGTAACGGCGAAACCTCATGGGAGATAGAATATATGGGCGATGAGGATGATGACTGGACTTCCATCGGCACCGTATCTACCACCACCTACGAGCTGGACGAACTTGAGGCTGACGTTACCTACAACATCCGCATCCGTTCGCTTTGTAGCGCAAGCGAAGTCAGTGGATGGAGAAACATTACCGCCACAACCGAATGCACCAGCATTGAACTTCCCTATACCGAAAACTTTGACAACCCAACGAACCTCTACGGCATGGTTACCTGTTGGACCAAAAACACCAACTATTCCTCTTACACCACCTACAACTATCCTTACATCAACAGCGACCAATCTCATTCTGGCGACCAATCGGTTATTTTTATTGGAGGTTCCTACTACTATAGCACCACAGGATACTACTCCTATCTCGCTTCACCGCGTATCGATGATGACGTACAGATGAACAACCTGCAGATTCGTTTTTGGGCCTATAAGAATAGTACCAACAGCTTTATTCAGGTAGGTATTATGACCGACCCAGACGATTATAGCACCTTCGTTCAAGTGGGACAGGATCTGACCCCAAGTAATGAAAACTCTTGGACTTTCTTGGATGTAAATACTGCCGGTTATGCGGGCAATGGCCATTACATCGCATTTAGAATTCCCGAAGGTGAAGGTGGAGGTGAATCTTACCAAATGTATGTCGATGAAATCACCATCGACGTCATCCCCGATTGTGACCATGTCTCCAACATCCATACGGTAGCCAATACGGTCACCACCTCCGAAGCTGAAATAGCATGGACCGCCGGCGGCGATGAAAGCCAATGGCAGGTGGTTTACGGCATGGTCGGAACCATCGACGACCCCGATGAGGAAGAAGCCGAAGACGTCTATACTCCCAATATTGAATTGACCGACTTGACTGCCAACACCCTGTATGTAGTTTATGTGAAAGCGGTTTGCTCTTCCGAAAACAGCATCTGGATGGAATATTACTTCAGAAGCGAATGCGGCATGATCAGTACACTGCCCTATGAGGAGGATTTTGACTTCTATAGCTCTAACGTCACCCCCGACTGCTGGTCAAGAATCAACACGTACAGTTATTCTGACTATCCCGCCACAACTTCATACAGCTATGAAGGCGTTAACTCCTTGTATTTCTATGCCTACGACAACACTTACAATATTGGCATCACCCCTGAGTTCGACACCACCGTCATCAGCATCAACTCTCTGCAAGCCACTTTTATGTATAATCATTCAACCTATACCAGTTCCGACAAACTGATTGTAGGTGTAATGAGCAATCCCATCGACGTCAATACCTTTGTAGCTGTCGATACCATCTATCCCAACTCAAGCGATGGCAGCTGGGAAGAGAAAGAAGTCAGCTTTGCCCAATATGCAGGAGGTGGCAGTTTTATCGCTTTCAAGAACGAAGCTCCCAGCGACAGCTACTCATACGCCTATATCGACAACCTGAGCATCCATCTTATTCCTGATTGTTCGAAACCTTCTCACCTGACGGTTTCCAATATCAACATGACTCAAGTAACCTTGTCATGGACCAATGGCGGTGTAGAAGAGGAATGGGATATTGAATATGGTCCCGCAGGCTTTATCCATGGCGACACTAATGCCCTGATGGCACATGCCACTACTAATCCGTATGACCTGACAGAACTTACCGTTGGAACCAACTACGACGTGTATATCTGCTCCGACTGCGGTAATGGTGAGGTCAGCCCCTGGATTACATTCCCTGTCAACTTCTCTACTGCCATATGCGACACTACTGATCAATGCGAATACACCCTCAACTTGGAAGACAGTTATGGTGACGGCTGGAATGGGGCTTCCATTGCAGTAGCCCAAAACGGTGTGGTGGTAGTCAACAATATTACCGTTCCCAGTGGTCAAAGCCAACATACGGCAACCGTTAGTTTATGCGGCGATGTACCTACACAACTGATATGGAACTCTGGTAGCTACGACAGTGAATGTTCTTTCGAATTATTGGGTCCCGACGGCACCGTTGTGGCCACTCATACCAGCATGTATGGTATCTCCTCCAACACGGTCATCGACACCTTCACTGCCAACTGCAGCGGCTGTATGGCTCCTGGCAACCTAGCCTATACTTTGTCAACTGACGCCACTTCCGCTATCATTACCTGGACAGCCGGCAGTGATGAAACCGACTGGATTTTGGAATACCAAAGCGAAAGCGACAGCACCTGGACTATCGAAAACATTTCCGGAACACCGACCTATACCATCACCAATCTTACTCCCGCCACCAACTATGTTGTACGTGTGAAATCAGATTGTACCGATGGTATGTCAGGCTATAAAACCATTTCATTCCTGACCCCATGCGCCTCTGAAATCGCTCCCTACAGTGAAAACTTTGCCGGTTTCAACACCAACATGTCCCCCTGCTGGGAAAGATATACCGGTTTGGCAAGCACCGTATTCGCAGGTGGCGCACTGACTCCCACTACAAACGGTTGGGGATTCAACACCAGCAACGTGTATCCGATAGGTCACCCGAAATTGAATATCTTTGGCACGGCCTGCCAGTATTGGTTGGTGTCTCCCGCTATAGATCTAAGCCAGTTGAGCAACCCCGCCTTAATGTTTGATTTGGCACTGACAGACTATTACAACGAAAATCCTATTGAGGATTCGACCGCCCAAGCTGATGATCAATTTATGGTTATTATCTCTACCGATTACGGTGTTACCTGGTCAGCCGCCAACGCCACCGTATGGAACAACACCGGTACTGGCGACTACGTATACAATGCCATTAGCTATACAGGCGACAGCATCACCATCCCCTTGAGCCAATATGCCGGTCAAACCATTAGAATCGCTTTCTATGGAGAATCAACCGTAACCAATAACGGTGACAACGACCTGCATATCGCTAATGTAGTAGTGAATGAAGCAGGCTCCGGTCCTGTGGTGATTGATCCTACCGTTGCTACCAATGCAGCTTCAGCAATAGCTCAGACTACCGCCACCCTGAATGCTACCATCACCAACCCCAGCAACGTGACTATCACAGCTAAGGGCTTTGAATATAGAGCTTCCGACGTTAGCACATATACTTCTGTTGCAGGTACTGGCACGGGCAACACTTTCACGGCTAACCTTACGGGTCTCACCGCCAACACCAGCTATACCTTCAAGGCATTCATCACCTTCAATGGTACCACCGTGTATGGCAGCGAAATGAACTTCATCACTCCCGAAACTCCCGTTGATCCTTGCGATGCTCCTACCAACTTAGCTGTTTCCAATGTGACTTATAACTCAGCTACCGTTACCTGGACTGCCGGAACCGGCTCTGCTTGGAACGTTCAGTACAGAACAACTGGTGGCACTTGGAGCAGCAGCATCGCTGTGACCGCAGCTACTTACAACCTCACCGGCCTGACTGCTGAAACTGGCTACGAAGTACGTGTACAAACCAATTGCAGCGACCTCGTCAGCGACTGGGTGAGCACTACCTTCACTACCGAAGCAGCTCCAGTTGAGCCTTGCGATGCTCCTACCAACCTGCAGGTGACCAACATCACCCAGACCTCTGCCGTGATGACCTGGACTGCCGGTGGCGATGAAACCTCATGGAAGGTGGGCTACAAACTCAGTAGCGCTAGCCAGTGGCAGGAAGCTACCGTAGCTACTACTACCTACAACATCGAAGGCCTGACTGCCGCAAGCGACTACGATGTGCGTGTGAAAGCCGTCTGCGCTAACAGCGAAAGCGACTTCTTCACCAGCAACTTCACCACCGAAGGTGTGGGTATCGACAACATCACCCTGGCCAGCAGCATCAGCCTGATGCCGAACCCCGCTGACCACTACATCGAACTTACCATCAACAGCAATGTAGAGGTGAAGGAAGCTGTAGTATTCAACGCCTTCGGCCAGATGATTCAAACTGTTGAACTGAACAACAACCATGCTCGCATCGACCTCAGCAACATGGCCAGCGGCATGTACTTCGTACGCGTCAGCGGCGACAACGCCACCGCCACGAAGAAGTTCATCCGTAAATAGGTTATAGGTTAAAGGTTAAAGAACTTGAAACTTGAACTTCTTGAACCTTGAACCTTGAACCTTGAACCTTGAACCTGAAACTTGAAACCTGAAACCTGGCACCTGAAACCTGAAAACGGGCGAAATTCATTTTTCGCCCGTTTTTTTTGCTTCAATCTGCACATATTCAAAATATTTTTTATAACTTTGCATGACAAAAAAAATTTCGACCTAATATAGGACATAACAACGTAATTATCAACTAAATAAAAACCACTATGAAAAAACTTCTATTTGTTTTGGTAATGCTGGCGGCCATGATGCCGCTGGTAGTGAATGCGCAGTTCACTGCGACATTCGGAACAGGTACCAGTTCCACCACTACTGGTGGTAGTGCTGGTGCTCCTATGAGTTATGGCGGCGCCTACTCTTGGTGTCAACAGATTTATCGGGCTTCCGAGCTTACGGCTGCCAACGTACCCGCTGGCGCTGTCATTATTTCCATCGAATTTTACAATGCAACGGGTGCCACGGTCATGTCTGACATCCGCACCTACATGGGACATTGTACCAACGACTATTTTTCCGGTACGTCCGACTGGGCTCCGTACAACACCTTGGTATTAGTGGACTCTGGCGACTGGGTAGCCCCTGCCGGCTGGTTTGCCATCGACCTTGACAACCCGTTTGTATGGGACGGCACCAACAACATCGTATTGGGTGTATCCTTCCGTGGAGCACACTCCGACTATACAACCAACAATCCGAACTGCGGTTATCAATACACCTCCCAAGGTTCAGGAAACAATGCACATATTCGTCGTTACAGCACGACCCTCGCATCCTGTGACCCCACCAGCACCGCATCTGCTAACTCTGTCAGTCCCAACCGTCCGAACTTAAAAATCAACTACATCGTCTCTGGCTGTGCAAGCCTTACCCCTTCTGTAGCTAATATCGGCCCTTACAGTGCTGACCTCAACTGGATGAACTTCCAACAGTCCGTATCAAGCTGGGACTTGTTGTACGGTGAAGCTGGCTCTTTCGACACCCTCAGTGGTGGTATCTCTGTCACAAATCTCACCGACACTTTCTATACACTGACTGGACTTAGCTCCGCTACCATTTATTCGGTTTACATGAAACCTTACTGCTCTTCTGAGGAAGGCTCTTGGTCAGCACCACGTACATTTACCACACTGGCAGCCTGCCCCACTCCCAACAACCTCACCCTTATGAGTCACACCGCCGAAGAGGCTATCATCTCTTGGCAGCCCGGCGCCTCTGAAACAGGTTGGGAAGTAGCCTGCGTGCCCCACGGAGCTCCTGTTTATTCAGTCACCCCTGACTATGCTTCCAGTTCCCCCTATACCATTACCAACCTTACGGATGATACCCAATATGATGTATATGTAAGAGCCGACTGTGGCAACGGCGAGAACAGCTACTGGACCTCTCCCGTCACCTTCACCACCGACCCCTACTGCACCTCAGCCACCAATGTAAGTGCTGAACAAGTGCAAGCTACTTCTGCCCTCATCACCTGGCAAGCTGCCGCTGTGGGTGCCACTGGCTATACCGTCGGATACTCAGAAGCTGGTATGGACAACTGGACCACCCAGTTGGTAACCGGCACCAACTACATGATTTCCGGTCTGGAACCGAACACCGAATATGATGTATTCGTCCTGTCTGAATGCGACATGGGAGATGCTGATACCGCTTTCACTAGTTTCGAAACCACTTGTATGGCAGGTGGCGACCCCTTCACCGAAGGTACTATTACCACCTATCTTATTCCGCTAAACAACTATTACAACTACACCTATACACAGCAAATTTTTCTTGCTTCCGAAATGGGCGGTGCCGCTACTATCGACAGTATCGCGTTTGATTACGCATACAGCAGTCCTTCAACGGATAAGACAAACGTAACCATCTATCTGGGTCATACCACCCAGTCCACCTTTTCCGGAACCTCTAACTATATCTCTTCAACAGGTCTGCAGCAGGTCTATACCGGTCCGCTCAACTGTACTCAGGGTTGGAATACCTTTGTATTCACCACCCCCTTCCAATACAACGGTACAGACAACCTCGTACTGGTGTTAGATGATAACTCAGGCGACTATAACGGCAATTCCTATGTGTTCCGTGCACACAATGCTGGCGCCACCCGTACAGTATATTATTACAGCGACGGCACCAACCCGGATCCCACCAACCCCACTTCCGGTAGCCCAAATAGCTCTACCACCACCAACCGCAGCAACGTAAAGTTCTTCATCCCCTGCGACAACACAGTTACCTGTCTCGCTCCCAATGTGTTTGTCAGCGAGTTTACCGACAACAGCATCACCATCGACTGGGCTCCCGGCTACACCGAGAGTTCTTGGGAGATTGAATACAGCACCGACAACACCAACTGGACTTCCGAAGGCACTGTAACTACCTCTCCCCACATCATCAGTGGTTTGGATGCCAACACCTTATATTATATCAGAATCAGCAGTATCTGCGGTATCGACAACAGCGACTGGCGCATGATAAGTCAGCGCACCGCTTGTAACGACTTGGCCACCCTGCCATTTATAGACAATTTGGATGCTCATACCGGTACCACTTCCACTTCGGCGTCCACCAACAACCTGCCCGAATGCTGGAGCTATATCAACGAAGGCACCAGCACCTCCTACTCAGGTTATCCCATTATCTATAACAGCTCATCCTATGCCGCTTCTGGCAGCAACTCCATCCGATTCTATACCTATATCACCGCCGGTACCTATGATGACCAGATTGCCATTCTGCCTCCCGTTGACGCAGACATGTATCCCATGAACACACTCCAACTAGCTATTGACGTACGCGCCAACTCCACCAGCTACAACTTCTCTCTGGATGTGGGTATCATGACCGATCCTACCGACCGCAACACTTTTGTCACTATTCAAACCATCAATACTCAGTCCACCACCTATGCCAACTACGAGATTCCTTTCAACCAATATGCAGGTACAGGCAAATACATTGCCCTGAGAGCCAGTCAGCCAACCACCGGCTACAACTACGGCTATGTGGACAATATTCGTATAGAACCCATCCCCGCATGTCCAAAACCTTCCAACGTAGCCTCTTCCAATGTCACTACCAACAGCGTCACACTGAGCTGGACAGAAGCCGGAAGTGCTTCCTCTTGGATTGTGACCTACGGACCTGCCGGCTTCACCCCCGGAACCGGTGTCGGCACATCAGAAACAGTGTACGACAATCCCTATACCTTAAGCGGTTTGAGTGCTTCCACCAACTACGACTTCTATATCCAGTCAGATTGTGGTGGCGGGGAATACAGCAATATGTCCAACGTCCACACAGCGGCTACCCTCTGCGATGTGATTACCGCACTGCCACTCATGGAGAACTTTGATTCCTACCCAGGTACTACTAGCACATCAGCAAGTACCAACAACCTGCCAGTATGCTGGACCAACCATAATACCGGTACCAGCACCTCCTATTCAGGCTATCCTATTATATACAATAGTTCCACTTATGCCGTATCCGGCACCAACTCCATGAGGTTCTACACCTCCGCCACTGCCACCACCTACAGTGACCAGATCGCTATCCTGCCGCAAATTGATGTGAACACCTTGCCGATGAACACGCTGCAAGTCTCTTTCGATGCCCGACAGAACAGCTCCAGCTACACTTTCACCTTGGTGGTGGGTGTCATGTCTGACCCGACGAATGCGTCAACCTTCGTTCCCGTACAGAATGTGTCTGTAACCTCAACTTCTTATAACAACTTCATCGTGCCTTTAACCCAATACTCAGGCACCGGTTCCTATATCGCCATCAAAGCCCCACAACCGACTTCGGGATACAACTATGGTTATGTAGACAATGTTGTGGTTGAAATCGCTCCTCTTTGCGACAGACCTACCAATGTTACAGCCAGCAACCTCACCTCTGAAGGTGCAGACATCAACTGGATACCCGGTGGCGATGAAACCGACTGGGAAGTGGTGGTGGTTCCTGCTGGCATGAGTGTCACCACCGGCACACCCGAGTCTGTCAGCACTCATCCCTACACACTCACTGATTTGACCGACAACACCGCCTACGATGTATATGTACGTGCAGATTGCGGCACAGGCGTTGATTTCAGTTCTTGGAGCCAAGTATGCTCTTTCACTACCACTCCTTTGTGTACTGCTCCAACCAATGTAACCGTCAGCCAAGTGGCTGGTACCTCCGCATTGGTTACCTGGACCGAAGCTATTTTCGGAGCCACTGCCTACACCCTTGCTTATACCGAAACTGGTCAGGACAACTGGACAACCTTAACGGTTACGGGCGACAGCTATATGCTCACAGGACTCACCCCCGAAACTGCCTACACAATGACTATTACTTCAGTATGTGATGAAGGCGCTGCTCCTGTCGTAACCAAGAACTTCACCACCCCATGTCTCTTTGGCGGTGACATCCAAATAGCCAATGGTACCAGCAGCAGCTACAATATCCCGCTAAACACCTTCTACAACTATTCATACGTACAACAGCTCTATCTGGCTAGCGAACTCAACTATACTGGTGACATTACTTCTATTGGCTTCCAGTATATATACGCCACATCCCAAACCAAGACCGGCCAGTCTATCTATTTGGCTGAAACAGACCTAACCTCTCTATCCACATGGATTCCTGCAGACTCTCTTACCTTGGTTTATAGCGGCACTATCAACTACAACAACAGCGGTACTGACAACTGGGTAACCATCACATTTACCACTCCATTCACCTACAGCGGCACCCGTAACCTGGTGGTGGTAGTTAAGAATGACGATGGCGATTATACCACCAGCAGCAATAATACATTCAAGACACATTCTGCTAGCGGTATGACGTTACAATATTATAATGATAACAGCCCATTCTCTATGACCTCTCCCTCAAGTGCAAGCACATACTCTTATCGTAACAACATCAAGTTTGGTATGGAGTGCGATCCCACCGTCACCTGTATTGCTCCCAATGTATATGCAAGCGAGGTAACAGGAAGCAGCATCACCTTGAACTGGGCTCCCGGCAACTCAGAATCCTCTTGGGAACTGGAAACCAGCACAGACAATATCAACTGGACTTCTGAAGGTACCGTTACCAACGCTCCTTACATTATCGACAATCTAACCCCCAACACACTCTACTATGCTCGTATGAGAAGTAACTGTGGTGGCGGTGAATACAGTAACTGGGCCAACGTCAGCGAACGTACCTCTTGTGCTGCTTTAAGCACACTGCCTTTCACGGAGAATTTCGACTCTTGGACAGGTGCCACTACCACTTCGGTTGCCACCAACAATCTGCCCAGCTGCTGGAACTACTATAACGTAGGCACCAGCTCTTCATACTCTGGCTATCCGATTATATACAATAGTACCACCTATGCTGTTTCCGGCACCAACTCCATGAGATTCTACACCTCCGTCACTGCCAACACCTACAGCGACCAGGTAGCCATCCTGCCGGAAATCGATGTGAACACACTGCCGATGAATACACTGCAGCTTACTTTCGACGCCCGCGACAACACCACCAGCTATCCTTTCAATCTGGAAATCGGTGTGATGACAGATCCGACAGATATAAATACCTTTATGCTCGTTTCTACCATCACTACTAGCTCTACCTCCTATGCCAACTACGAGATTCCGCTAGGTCAATACACCGGCACAGGTGCCTATATCGCCATCAAGGCTCCTCAACCCACCTCTGGCTACAACTACGGTTATATAGACAACGTTAGAGTGGAACCTATTCCCACTTGCCCGAAACCCACAAACGTGACCGCCACAGCAGCCACTACCTCCTCCATCACCCTGTCATGGACTCCTGGAGGCAGCGAAAGTGACTGGAACATTGAATACGGTCCTGCTGGTTTCACGCAAGGTACAGGTACCATTTTGAATGGTGCTACCAACCCCATGGTAGTAGACAATTTAACAGCCAGCACCCTCTATGACTTCTACGTCCAGGCTGATTGCGGTAGCGGAGATACCAGCCACTGGTCTCAAGTATGTTCATATTCAACTGAATGTGATGCAATCGCTATCCCGTATGTAGAGAACTTCGACAACATGGGTACAGGTAGCTCAGCATACCCCAACTGCTGGACTCGTCTGAACACTTACAGCACCACTACAAACTATCCGTATATAAGCAGCAGCTATGCTTTCAGCGGTAATGCTTCCCTCTACTTATACTGCTCAACCTCCACATACAATGTAGCCGTATTGCCTCCTGTTGATCCTACAGTCGATCCGTTGAACACGCTGATGATTTCCTTCCAGATGAGATCTACTTCCAGCACCACCTCCAAAATTGTAGTGGGAGCTATGACTGATCCTACAAACATCAGCACTTTCGTTCCTATTGACACCGTCAACAACTCCACTACTGGAACCTTCGAACCTATGGAAGTTGTTTTGAGCAACTATACTGGCAACGCCGCATACGTGGCTTTGAAGTTGATCAACTCGTCTTCAACTTATTCCGTATATTTGGATGATATCACTTTGGATAATATTCCCTCTTGTCCGAAGCCTCAGCACCTGACAGTCACCAATGCCACCAACAACTCCATCACCTTGTCGTGGACTCCTAGTGGTAATGAAACTTCATGGGATATCATTTACGGTGCTCCAGGTTTTGATCCTGAAACAGAAGGCACAACTCTTTCTCCGGTCACGGCCATTCCTTATGATGTAACCGGTTTAACTGAAACCACTACTTACGAATTCTATGTTCGCGCCAACTGCGGCGGTGGTGACTACAGCTACTGGAGCAGCAGCCTGCAGGCATCTACCTCTATGTTGCCCGTAAGCCTTCCTTACACTGCCGATTTCTCCGATCCTAGCGATGGTTGGATTCTGAATAACGGAAGTTGCACCAACTACTGGACAAGAGGTACAGTGAACAATGACGCTGCCCTCTTTGTAACCGACAACGGCACTACCCCGAACTACACTATCACATCAACCTCTGTGGTTTCTGCACAGAAGTTGTTTACCGTAGGTACCGCCGACACTATTATCATCACCTTCGATGTAGAAGTAAAAGGTGAAGGTTCTTACGACTATATGAAGTTGTTCCTGGCTCCAGCCTCCGAGCAGTATCCAGCCTCCACCGCAACACCATCTTCAAGTGACTATGGTTACAATGGATACTCTACTTACGCCTACGACTTCTACTCCAATGGTTATGGTGCACAATCCAGCTACCATTACGTTATGAATATGGCTAACGGCACTGTTCACGTTGTTGCCAAGATGCTCAATCCTAACACCAATCCGACTGCCAGTTCCACCGCTCAGTTAGTATTTGCTTGGAAGAACGACGGCAGCGTTGGTACCCAGCCACCTGCCACCATCACCAACCTGACAGTGACCGAGAACGGCAGTGCTCCTGTAATAACCGATCCTACCGTAGCTACCAACGCAGCTACTGCCATCGCTCAGACTACCGCTACACTGAACGCTACCATCACCAACCCCGACAACGTGACCATCACAGCTAAGGGCTTCGAATGGAAGGCTACCAACGGCGGCACCTACGCCCAGATTGCAGGTACTGGCTCGGGAAACACTTTCACAGCTAACCTCACTGGTTTAACAGCCAACACCGGCTACACCTTCAAGGCATTTATCACCTTCAATGGTACCACCGTGTATGGCAGCGAAATGACCTTCACTACCTTAGATAACGAGCCCGAACCTTGCGACGCTCCTACCAACCTGAATGTTGGCGAAATCACCCAGACCACTGCCGTGATGACCTGGACTGCCGGTGGCAGTGAAACCTCTTGGAAGGTGGGCTACAAACTCAGCAGCGCCACCCAGTGGCAGGAAGCTACCGTAGCTACTACTACCTACACTATCGAAGGTCTGACCGCTGCAAGCACATACGATGTGCGTGTGAAAGCTGTCTGCGCAGTAGGCAACGAAAGCGACTTTATCACCAGCAACTTCACCACCGAAGGCGTGGGTATCGACAACATCACCTTGGCCAACAGCATCAGCTTGATGCCGAACCCCGCTGACAACTACATCGAACTCACCATCAACAGCAATGTAGAAGTGAAGGAAGCTGTAGTATTCAACGCCTTCGGCCAGATGATTCAAACTGTTGAACTGAACAACAACCATGCCCGCATCGACCTCAGCAACATGGCCAGCGGCATGTACTTTGTACGCGTCAGCGGCGACAACGCCACCGCCACGAAGAAGTTCATCAAAAAATAGGTTAAAGGTTATAGAAAACACCTGAAACCTGAAACTTGAAACCTGAAACTTAAAAAACGGGTGCATAAGCGCCCGTTTTTTTGTATATTTGCATGCACCGTTTCTACTCTGTCACCTATCACCTGGAACCTGGAACCTGGAACCTGGAACCTGGAACCTGGAACTTGGAACTTGGAACTTGAAACTTGGAACTTGAAACAAAAAAAACGGGCAAATTGCCCGTTTTTTTTATACAACCCGCCCATAAATAAAAATAATTTTTATAACTTTGCATGATAAAAAAAATATCGACCTAATATAGAATACAACAACATAATTATCAATTAAATACACATTATTATGAAAAAATCTTTACTTTTTCTGATTGCAGTGCTCTTTGCGGCACTGAGTGCTTCTGCGCAATGCGATGCACCAACCAATGTGCAGGCCTCGCCTCACTACAATCATGTCAACCTAACATGGGAGTCGTCCTTGCTCGACCCTGTTGAGTACACCGACAGTGTAACGTATGGAACTAATACCTACACCACAGGTATCGGTACCAATTCGGCCGCAGTTTTTGAAGTGGCTGTCCGTTTCCCGGTTGAAAGTCTTGCTGGCGTCAACGGCCAATACCTGACGCATGTGAGTTTCATTCCCGCCTCCCTGTCGGTAACCACTTTCACCATCAAGGTTTATACTGGCGGCAGTCATCCCGATGCTACCACCTACAACACAGGCACCTTGGTTTCCTCTGTCGTGGTTTATCCCGAAGAGGTAACAGCAGGAGTACAAAACATCATCAGATTAGGCACCCCTGTTCTGGTAAACGCCTCGGAAGAATTATGGATAGCCTACGAATGCAATGCCACAGGTGATCACCCTGCCGCAGCAGGCACCACCAACGTCGTAAGTGGAGCCAACGACCTTTTGGGTATGAGCGGCCAATGGGGAGCCCTTCCCGATTATGGACTCACCGGCTATGCCTGGTGCATTGCGGGCTATTTCTCAGACCCACCAGCCATCACCGGTTTCAACGTATTCCGCGACAATGTGCAAATCAACACCGCACTGGTCAATGATCACAGCTATGTTGACAATACTGTTTTACCCCAAACCCAATACTGCTACACCATCCAATCAGTGTGTTCCTCTACCACAAGCAACTCAGACCCAACCTGTGTCACCACCCCCATCCAGCCCAACTGCGGTCCCATCGTGGGTAACGGCACGGGTACTACCTATCTGATACCTTTCAACACCTTTTATAGATATTCATACTCCCAGCAAATTTTCACCGCTGCAGAATTGGGTGTAAGCGCCGGCACCATCGCCTCGCTCTCTTTCCACTACTTCTTCAGCACACCCCTTACACAAAACAACATTACTATCTATCTGGCCAATGTTTCTCAAAGCACCTTTGCCTCTACCTCAGACTGGATACCGGCATCTGAGCTGACTCAAGTATATCAGGGCAGTATTTATTGCTCCAACGCCGATTCAAACCTTGTAACGATCGATTTTGACGAAGCTTTCGAATGGGACGGCCATAGCAATATTGTGGTGGCATTCCTGAATGGTCAAGGCACGTACGAGACCTCTGATGCCCGCTTCTACACCCACACCACCACAGGCAACACCGTGTTATACGCCTACAACGATAATAACACCTACAACATTGCCTCTCCTGGTACTGGCAACTTGTCAACCAGCCGAAACAACATGAAGTTCTGCTTCGGTCCCGAACCCAGCTGCTACAAACCCACTCATCTTACAGTGTTGAGCACTACAGGTGACGGCGCCACACTAAGCTGGCAACGCCACAATAGCAACGACAGCCAGTGGGAAGTGGTAGTAGTTCCCGCCGGTGATAATGTTAATACCGGCACTCCTGTCCTGGTCAACGATACCACCTATACCGTCACAGGACTGGCAGAGAACACACCCTACGATGTATACGTCCACACCTACTGCTCACAAGCAGACCAAAGCGTATGGGTAACGGTAGATTTCAGAACCCGTTGCACCTCCATCCACACAGGGGTGCCTTATTACGACCCCTTCACCACCTATGGAACAGGACATGATGCCTTCCCCTATTGCTGGCAACGCTTTTCTAACTACGACGGGGATGCCTATCCTTATATTACTTCCGCATCCGCAACTACCGGACAGATGGTATTTATCTCCAATGCCACTACCTACTCATTGGCAGTTTCACAAGGTATGGATCTGTCGGCTTACCCAGCAGGTAGTCTGGCCCTGAGCTACTGGATCGCTCAATCCCAGGCCTACTACGGAAGAATGGATATCGGCATCATGACCGACCCGAATGATTTGAATACATTTACCCTGTTAAGATCCTACTATCCAACCGACTATAATCAAGTAGGCTATTTCCAAGAAGATATAATTCTGCTGCCCGAAAACTATCCCAACACAATATATATGGCTTTCTTAGCTCCAGCCAGCGGCAACAACAGCACCAATATGGTTCACCTGTCAAGAGTAAAGGTTGACCTTGCTCCCGACTGTACCGCTCCGTCAAATCTGTCGGTATCTCATGTCGAAGGGACTTCTGCCATTTTGAACTGGCAAGAAGCACCCATTGCTGCCAACAGCTATACCCTCGCCTACGGCGAAGTGGGACAAGCCATGAATTCTATTACTGTCAACGGTGATGAATATATGCTGACGGGACTGACACAAGGTACAGCCTACGATGTGATGCTGTATTCCAACTGCGCCAGCGGTGAAGCCGATACACTGACCGCCAATTTCACTACCTTGGCCTTTATTGAATGCCTGCAACCCGATACCAACGCCAATGTCATTACGGGCGCAACCGCAACCACTACCTATAATCTGCCCGTCAACAACTACTACAACTATACGTATTCCCAGCAGATATATACTGCCGATGAAATCGACAGCACCCATACCCCATGCGTCATCACCGGTATAGCTTTCGACTATGGCTACAGTTCCCAAAACACCGACAAAACCGATGTAAAGATTTATCTGGCCCACCGCAATACCAGCTCATTCTCTTCAACCACCGACTGGACTCCCATCAGCGATGCCACCCTGGTTTATGAAGGCGATTTGATTTGCTCGCAAGGCTGGAATACCTTCAACTTCGACACTTATTTCCCCTACAATGGCAACGACAACCTGGTAGTCATTGTAGATGACAACTCAGGCAACTATGACGGAAGTTCCTACGTCTTTAACGCCCACACGCTGACCACTTATTCCAGCATGTATTACTACAACGATGGAACCAATCCCGACCCGGCCAATCCACCCACAGCCTCTGCACGCTCATACAATCGCAACGATGTCAAGTTCTTCCGCTGCTCACAGACAGCCCCAATGAGTTGCCCCCGTCCGTACGTCTATGTTACCGACGCAAATGATGAGAGCATAACCATCGCTTGGCAAGCCAACGGCACTGAAAACGAATGGAATTTGGAATACAAGGCCGAAGGTGCCAACACCTGGACTTCCGAAGGCACTGTCTCCACTTCTCCTACCACTATCAACAACCTTACCTCCGATGTTTATTATGACATCCGACTGCAAGCCGTTTGCGCTGCTACCGACAGCAGCGAATGGGCTTACACCACCGCCTATACTCCTTGCGAAAGCGTTGAGTTGCCAATTACCGAGAATTTCGATAGCTACAACAACAACGAGATACCGGCATGCTGGATACGCCGTTCCAACACCGCTACTGCCGCTCCATACATCAATTCCGCACAGGCTTATTCAGGCTCCAAATCCCTGTATTTCTACTGCCCGTCAAACGGCAACTACGCCTACGCCATCAGTCCCCGACTGAACGAAAGTGTGGATATGGACAATCTAATGATTATGTTCTATGCCTATACCGCCACCGCTGGCTATTTCATTGAAGTAGGTATCATGTCAGACCCCGACGACCTGAATAGCTTCACTACCCTCGGCCAGTTCAATCCTTCCAATATCCAGACTTGGGAATTGGGCGAAATAATCTCCAGAGACTATGAAGGAGATGGTCATTATGTAGCTTTCCGTGTGCCACAATGGTATGCCAACAACATTTATATCGATGATATCAACATAGAAGAAATTCCTTCCTGCATGCATGTACTGGATATCCAGGCTTCCAACATCACTCCTACCTCTGCAGATGTTTCCTGGACTGCAGGCGGTAGCGAAAGCCAATGGAACTACATCGTTGGCCCTGCCGGTACTGTTGATCCCACTGAGGACACCCCCATCCTGTCCAGTAGCAATACAGTAAGTATTTCAGGTCTGAATGGCAACACCCTGTATGAAATTTATGTGCAGGCATATTGTAGTGCCAGTGAGCAAAGTTCCTGGATGCACAGCTACTTCAGAACCGAATGTGCCGCTATGACTACCCTTCCTTACGAAGAGAATTTCGACACCTATACCGGCACCACTTCCACCGCCACCAATGTGTTACCAAACTGCTGGTCACGAATCAACGGCGGAACCAGCTATGCCGGACTGCCCACCATCTACAACTCATCAGCAGCTGCCCACAGCGGCAACAACAGCCTGTATTTCTATACCTATTATACTACTGCATACGCTGACCAATATGCTATTCTGCCCGACATTGACACCACCGCCATTCCCATGAACACACTGCAGCTGTCGTTTGCAGCACGTTCGTATAGTACTTCCTATACTTTCAACATCCAAGTGGGTGTCATGACCGATCCCACCGATCCAACTTCTTTCCAGTTGGTACAGTTGGTGCCTGTTTCTGGTACAGCCTATACAAACCAAGAAGTTTATTTCGACAATTTCACAGGTAATGGCAATTATGTGGCTCTCAAAGTGGAACAACCCACTTCCGGCTACAACTACGGCTACATTGATGATATCGTGTTGGATGAGATTCCTTCCTGTTCTCCGATTCACAATCTGACAGTTAACCATATTGCTGGTACCTCTGCCTTGATATCTTGGGAAAGCGGTCACTTCGGCACCGTAAGCTCCTATAGTTTGGAATACTCCGAAGCCGGTCAGGACAACTGGAACACTGTTTCCAACAACATTACGGGAACTTCCTACATGCTTGGTAGCCTGCAACCCACCACCAGCTACGATGTGCGTGTACGCACCAACTGCGACGACAACAGCGAAAGCGAATGGACCGAGAAAACCTTCACCACCAGATGTCTGGCTGGCGGCGAATTTGCCATTGGCAACGGTACTTCTACCAACAGTTACCTGCCTTCCTACAGCACTTACAACTACAGTTACACCCAGCAAATCTTCACCGCTGCCGAAATGGGCGGTGCTGCCAACATTTCCTCTGTATCCTTTGAATTGGTTAACCTGTCGCAGCAAAGAACTTTCAAGATTTATATGATGCACACTACCGAAACCGACATTACTGCTTGGATACCTACTGCCAATGCCCAACTCGTATTCGATGACAATCAAACATTGGTGACAGGATGGAACACTTTCAATTTCACCACTCCCTTTGCTTACAACGGTACCGACAATCTATTGTTGATTGTAGTGGATGAAACAGGTAGCTGGGTAAGCGGCAACAGCTGGCGTGTTCACAGCGGAACAAGCAACTGCTCTCGCTACGTCTATCAAGACAGCGCTCCCTACAGCATTGCCAACGTTCCCTCTTCTTCCGGTACAGCTTCCAGCAACCGCAACAATGTTATCTTTGGTGGCAACTGCGACAGCACCGCCACCTGTTTCGCCCCCAATATGTATGTGGACAACATCGACACCGTTTCTGCCGACATCATCTGGGTACCCGGCTATGACGAGTCCGCTTGGGAATTGGAATATACGCTCTATGGAGACTCTACTTGGACTCCTCTAGCCAACCCCACCGGTGGACTGTATGCACTCGAACAACTGAGCCCCAATACCCACTACAGCGTAAGAATGCGCTCAGTTTGCGGTGGCGGCGACTATAGCGCTTGGACCGTAGCTGATTTCAGAACCGAATGCGGCTTGGCTTCCATCCCGTTTGCCGAAAACTTCAACAGCTATGGCACCGGCAACAATGCCTTCCCCGACTGCTGGACCAAACATAACACTTATAGCACTACTCCTTATCCTTATATTACCAGCACCAACAACAGCGGAACTACCGGCGGTTCGCTCTATTACTATGCTTCCGCCACCTCTTACGACATCGCAGTAATGCCTGAATTGAACACCGATGTCAACACCCTTGAGGTATCCTTCTACCTGAGAGTGGGTTCAGCTTCCAACGGCATGATAGTGGGCGTAATGAACAATGCCAACGATTTCGACGGCTTTGTTCCTGTAGATACCGTATTCTGCAGCGCCACAGGTGCCTTCGAATATCAGGAAGTGGACCTCGACAGCTATACTGGTACAGGCAGATTCATCGCCTTCAAGAGCTACACTCCCTCTGCTGGTGCCCTGTATTTTGATGATTTGAATGTAAGCTTGATCCCCAGCTGCAAACGTCCTGGCAACGTTACCGCTTCCAATATGGATATGACCTCTGCCGTGATAGCATGGACCGAAAGAGGTAATGCCACCGCTTGGGAGATTGAATACGGACCTGTTGGCTTCACGCCTGGAACCGGCACCACGGTTCAAGCCTCAACCAATCCGTTTACACTCACCGGACTTACCTCTGGTACCGAATATGACGTATATGTACGCGCTAACTGCGGTGGCGGCGATATCAGCGAAGTGTCCATGAATCATGCAACCTTTGCCACCGCCTTGTGCGATGCCACCGACCAATGCCAATACACCTTCGTATGCGAAGACAGCTATGGTGACGGCTGGAATGGAGGAGCCATCGCAGTACAACAAAACGGTGTAACCGTTGCTACCGTAACCTTCGATGACGGAAGTAGTTATACTGCCCACGTCATGTTATGCGACAATGTATCCACCTCTTTGGTATGGATAGAAGGTAATTATGATGACGAATGCCACTTCACACTCACCGATCCGGCAGGAACCGTCCTCTATTCTTCCAGCACCATAACCAGCGGCACCCTCTTTACCTTCACTACCGATTGCAACGCTACTCCTCCCGCTTGTGATGCTCCTACCAATGTCACAACCGCTAACGTGACCTATAACGCAGCCGATGTCAACTGGACTGCCGGTGGCAACGAAACTGCTTGGAATATCCAATACAAGACCGCTTCTGCCGCTAGCTGGAGCAACAGTATCTCCGTAACTGCACCCACTTACCACCTCTCCGGCCTCACTGCCGAAACCCAATACCAGGTACGTGTACAAGCAGTCTGCAGCACTACTGAAACCAGCGACTGGACCACCGCCAGCTTCACCACTCCTGCTGCTCCAGTCAATCCTTGCAACGCTCCCACCAACCTGCAGGTGACCAACAATACACAAACCTCCGGTTCCTCAGCTTCTGCCGTAATGACCTGGACTGCAGGTGGCAGCGAAACCACTTGGAAGGTGGGCTACAAACTGGCCACCGCTAGCCAATGGCAAGAGGCTACCGTACAGCAAACCACCTACGTTCTTGAAGGACTGACTCCAGAAAGCACCTACGATGTGCGTGTGAAAGCCGTCTGCGCTGCCGACAATGAAAGCGACTTCATCACCAGCAGCTTCACCACCCTGCCTGTAGGTATCGACAACATCACCCTGGCCAGCAACATCAGCCTGATGCCGAACCCCGCTGATAACTACATCGAACTCACCGTCAACAGCAATGTAGAGGTGAAAGAAGCGGTAGTCTTCAACGCCTTCGGCCAGATGATTCAAACTGTTGAACTCACCGACAACCATGCCCGCATCGACCTCAGCAACATGGCATCAGGCATGTACTTCGTCCGCGTCAGCAACGACACTGCCACCGCCACGAAGAAGTTCATCAAGAAGTAAAAACAATACGGAGGCATCTGCGTCCTCGCAGATGCAAAAATGTAGAGACGGTGCATGCACCGTCTCTTTTTATTTTGATTAAAAAAAACATGTCTACAGAGGCAAAACAGTTATAAAAAAATATAACCAAATTTCGACCAAAGTGAGAGGTTTTCCAACTCTCATGTAAGTCTCATGTAAGTCTCATGTAACACTCATGTAAAAAGAGGCCAAAACAGTTATATTTTTCACCGTTTTTTTTGACCTAAAAACGACCCCTTTTGACGGGGTCTTGCCCCCCTACTGATTCTCCTCCTCTCGCACGCGTCATTTATACGCGTCATTTTTGATTTTTTGACAACTTCTTCATATAACACTGAAATGCAGTTGTTTACAAGCCATCATTTTCACGCGTCACGCGTAAAACGCGTCATTTCAATAAATTTTCCGGGAAAAAGAGAAAATCCTATTAATTCTAAATGATTAAATGATATCCAATATTTATAATTAATCCTATATATAATATAATTACTTCTTCTCATCCTCCCCTGAACAGCAAAAAAATGAAAATGACGCGTTTTACGCGTGACGCGTGACATAAATAATTGACATTTAATAATATATAATCCAACGCGTCATTTACGCGTCAAAAAATTTGGCAAAAAAGACTATTTTTGGCACTATCCTACCCCAATTTTCAGAACAAATTCACCTAGGGAATGAACACTTTCAGTGATTTTAGCATCTCTTTTCATCTAAATAGAAGTTGTTACAAGCCCCATGGAGTCACCCCATATTTTTAACACAAAAAAACATCTGCGAAAAAAAAATTTTTCTATCTTTGCATATTAAAAAGAATAATAGACAAAAATAAGACATAACAATTTAACCACTAACTAAATACAATTATTATGAAAAAATTTTTACTTCTTGTAGCCACTTTGCTGATAGGAATGTCAGCATGGGCACAAACTAATCCACCTGCCGATGTGACGGCTACCGCCTTGTCGTCAACGAAGGTAAAAGTTGCATGGAATGCTCCCTCCGGGACTACAAATCCAGTTCGTCTGAATTTGTTCAATCAGGCTTATATGGTAACCCATCCAGGTGCCGGATACAATGGTGCCGATGTGAGTGCCCTATATGGTGGTCAAGGAACCTACGGTCCCAATGCCAACGCTGATTCCAAATTCTGGATTGCCGATGACTTTACATTGGGTAGTGCAGCTCAAGTTCGTGAGATAGAATTTTACGCCTATCAAACCAACAGTTCCACCACATCCACATTTACCGGATGCTATGTCAATATTTATGACACCGAGCCTCTCGACTCAACAGCTACTCCCGTATGGACAAGCGATACCATCAGCTGCATGACTTCTACCTCATGGACGGGAATATACCGTACTACAGGATCTGCTTTGACAGATACAGCAAGACCCATTATGCGTATTGTGGCTGGCATCAACACCACATTGCCTGCAGGCAACTATTGGGTAGCAGTATGTTTCTCTGGTAGCCTTGCCTCCGGTCCCTGGGCCGCACCTGTAGCAATTCTGGGGCAAGTGAGCACTGGTAACGCCATTCAATATCTTCCCGGGGAAGGTGCATGGGGTCCTTGGCAAGATGGAACTTCCTACGAACAGTTAGGCATGCCCTTTATCATTCGCGGCGAGTTTGTGTCTGAAAACCTGAGAGGTTTCAACGTCTATAAGGATAACACACAACTCAACAACACCTTGATAGAGGGTTTCTACTATGAGGATGAAGGTCTGGAAGAAGAAACCGAATATTGCTACACGGTAGAGGCTGTTTATACCACTGGCTCTGCCATGTCTGAGAGCGCATGCGCTACCACCCCTTACAATCCCTGCCGTATTGTAAACCTGCCCTATAGTGAAAGTTTCGATACCTACGGAACTGGTTATAGTGCTTACCCCAATGTAGCTTACCCCACCTGTTGGAGCAAGATAAACACAACAACAGCCACTTCTACTTTGACCTTGAGTTACCCATACATAACCACCACCAACTATTCCGCACCGGGTTCTTTGTATATGTATGCGGGAACCAATTATTATACTATGGCTATCACACCATTAATTGATTCCAACAACATTGCCATCAACAATTTGAGAGCCTCAATGATGCTATACAAATCCTCTGCAAGTTATAATCTTGTAGTGGGAACCATTGTTGATCCCTCTGATCCAAATACTTTTGAGCCATACGACACGTTATCACCAACCACCACCTCCACTTGGCAACCATTTTCTGTTGACTTCAACAATTACACAGGCAATGCACATTATATCGCCCTGCGTTCAGGTAGCGGTTCGGCCACTAACTATGTGTATGTGGATAATTTCACACTGGATTACATCCCAACTTGTGAAGGACCATCCGAAATTTCTGTTACCGCTACTACGGCCAACAGTATCACAGTCTCTTGGACTCCCATTACACCTGCTTCCTTATGGAATATTGAATACAAAATGCAGGACGATGAGGATTGGACACCAGTAGATGGTCTCACCACCACATCATATACTTTTGACAATTTGGAACCCAGCACCACTTATTCTTTTACATTCAAAGTTAAAGCTATTTGTGCCGCTGATGATGAAAGCGCTTGGGTGTCAGAATCCATCACTGCTTCAACAAGCTGTATAGCAGTAACTGAATTACCATACTTTGAAGGTTTTGAAAATTATGGATATAGTACAGCCGGTAGTGAATACCCCATCTGCTGGACTCGCCCAGTAAGCTATAGCACATCTACTACCACAGCTCCGTTCTGTAACACCTCACAAAAACATTCTGGCAATGCCAGTTTAAGATTCCAAGGAAGAGCTTGGGCTGCCACACCTCAATTTGACGAGGATATTCACAACTTGCAAGTATCATTTTGGCTACGCAAAGAAGGTGCAAGTTCGGGTGATTTCCAAATAGGTGTAATGAGTAATCCTTCTGACACTAGTACTTTTGAATTAGTGGAAACACTTCCCGTTGCTACTAACGGCACTTGGTACTATTACGAATTCAACCTTAACACCACACAATTGACAGGGTCTGGCAATTATATCGCTTTCAGACAAGCTAATACTACCTCAAACATTTATTATTATTGGCTTGATGATGTGGATATTCACGCTATACCTACTTGTTTACGTCCCACTGATTTGTCATTCTCTGATATCACAATGAATAGTGTAAACCTTCATTGGAGTGATGAATACGAAGTGAACAACTATGAACTGCGTTACAAAACCTCAGAAGAAACAGAATGGAATACTGTCTCTGGCATTAATGACACTACCTATATGCTGGACAATTTAACCTCCTCTTCCACGTATGAGGTTCAAGTACGTACAGTGTGTACAGGGGATGACTACAGTTTATGGAGTGACGGGATTACATTTAATACTTTATGTGGTCCAGTAAGCGAATTCCCTTACTTTGAAGGTTTTGAAAACTATGGTTCCAGCACTGCTGGCAGCGAATATCCTACTTGCTGGATTCGTCCAGTAAGCTATAGCACATCTACTACCACAGCTCCGTTCTGTAACACCTCCCAAAAACACTCCGGCAACGCCAGCTTGAGATTCCAAGGCAAAGCATGGGCTGCCACACCTCAACTTAACGAGGATATTCATAACTTGCAAGTATCGTTCTGGCTACGCAAAGAAGGTGTCAATTCCGGTGATTTTCAAGTGGGTGTAATGAGCGATCCTTCGGATACCAGTACTTTTGAATTAGTGGAGACTTGTGCTGTATCAGCAACTGCCACATGGTATTATTACGAAATTAATTTCAACAATACACAACTGACAGGTGAAGAAATTTTTATTGCATTCAGACAAGCTAATACGACCTATACCAATTGGTATTACTGGTTGGATGATGTGGATGTGCATTATATCCCAACATGCTTATATCCTAGCAATTTAACCTCATCAGATGCAACCCAAAACAGTGTTACTTTAAGTTGGCATGATGATAACAATGCTCCTTACTTCACCGTAAGATACAGACTTTCTGGTGCTGAAGAATGGATAGAAGAAACAGCCTACGACACTACCATTACCTTATATTCCTTATCAGCAAGCAGTGTTTATGAATGGCAAGTAAAAGCCCATTGTGCGGCTGACGATGAGAGCGTATGGTCTGTAACCCCCGCTCAATTCACTACCGAATGTGGAGCCATTTCCTCCTTCCCTTATCATGAAACCTTTGATGCATACGGTACGGGCTATTCAGGATATCCCAATGTAGCCTACCCAACCTGTTGGACCAAATTCAATAATACTACAGCTACTTCCACTCTAACATTGAGTTATCCGTATATCAACACCACCAACTATTCCGCACCTGGTTCCTTATACATGTATTCCGGCACCAACTATTACACCATGGCTATGCTGCCAGTAATAGACAGCACTATCGGTGTGGAAATCAACGAGCTTCAAATAAGCTTTATGGGTCGTAAAACTTCCGCTGCATATAATGTTGTAGTAGGTGTGATGACTGATCCTACCATTGCCACTACCTTTGTACCCCTGGATACCATAAGTCCCTCCGCTACCAGCACTTGGGAATTTTTCGAAGTACCACTTAGCAATTACGAAGGAACTGGTCGTTATATCGCTTTCCGCTGTGGTTCTGGTACGGCCACAAATGGTTTTTACATTGACAACGTTTCCGTGGATTATATCCCCAACTGCTTACGACCCAATGACGTTACTTTCAGTGGCATTGGCGTGGAAACTGCTAATGTTTCATGGACTGCCAATGGCAATGAGAGTGGATACCAAATTCTTTATATGGCTGAGGATGATGAGGAATGGACAGAAATCAACGGGGTTAGCGACAACAACTATGAATTTACAGACCTGGATGCGGCAACCACCTATCTGGTGAAAATCAAGGCTCTTTGCGATAACGGTCAGGAAAGTGAATACTCCATTGAAAAAAGTTTCACCACCTTATGCACACCTCTCGACACGCTGCCATTTATCGAGAACTTCGACAGCTATGCCTCTGGTGTTGCCAACTATCCTGAATGCTGGATTCGCCAGACCAATGCAACCACCAATTATCCATACGTTTCCTCTTCTTACTATGTAAGTCCTAGCAGAGGATTATATTTCTACTCCACAACGACAAATACCACCTGGTGCTATGCCGCATTACCGGCATTCTCAGAAGATATTGACATGAGAGATTTGCAGGTCAGCTTCAAGGCAAGAAAATCATCCGCAGCCAATAGATTAGAAGTGGGTGTGATGTCAGATCCTTACGATTTAAACACCTACACTGTTGTCACCACCATTTCACCTGCCGCCACCAGTACTTGGGAAGATTTCACTGTATATTTGAATTCTTACACAGGAAGCGGCAAACACATTGTCTTCAAGACCCCTGCAGGAGAAGCCTCCACCTTCTATTTGGATGATATCAATGTGGACTACGCTCCCGAATGTCTCTTGCCGACCAACGTACGTATTACCAACATCACCTCTTCTGAAGCTACAGTCAACTGGGGTGCTTCTGAAGATGAGACTGATTGGCAGATTGTTTATGGTCCTGCCGGTTTTTCAATGGATACTGTTGATCCTATTACCATCAACATCAATCCTTACACACTTACCGATTTACAACCCAACACCACGTATGATGTATATCTGAGAACCTTGTGCAATAACGGTGAAATTTCAGCATACACAGCTGCTACCACTTTCACTACAGGATGCGCACCATTGTCTTTACCATACAGCGAGAACTTCGACAGTTACGGTACGGGAACTACGGTTTATCCTGATTGCTGGCAAAAAATCAACAACAATACTAATTTCCCGTATATTTATGCCATGTCAGCCTCCACAGGTCTAACCCTGCCAGGTGCTTTATATTTCAATACCACCTCCACCACTGTTTATGCTTATGCCATTCTTCCCGAATTTGATGCTGAACTCAACACCCTGCAGATGTCCTTCGCTTTCAAGGCAGCTATGGGTAATGGCTACTTCCTTGAAGTTGGTGTAATGGAAGATGCTACCGATACCTCCTCCTTCGAACCAATCCAAACCATTGAACCTCGTACTGCTGTATGGAATAGCTTTACCGTAGCGTTCACCGGCTATGAAGGAACTGGAAGATATATTGCAATTCGCTCTCAAAGAGTGGGGGCTACCAATACCTGCTACATCGACAACGTAGTGGTAGATTATGCCCCAGGTTGCGTAGCTCCTATGCATCTTGAGGTGGAGAACCTTACCACCACAACTGCAGAGGTAAGTTGGCGTGCCGGAAGAGACGAGACCGAATGGGTTGTAGCATACGGCCCCACCAACTTCAATCCGAATGTAACCGGTGTTTCACAGACAGTAAACGAGAATCCGTTTACCCTGACCAATCTTGAACCCGGCACCTTCTACGATTTCTACGTAAAAGCAGTATGCGATGCTGAAGAAAGCAGCGCATGGTCTATGAAGGGCTCCTTCAGAACCGACTGTCTGCTGATTGACACACTGCCTTATACCGAATCGTTCGACACTTATGGTACTGGTACCACTGCTTTCCCAAATTGCTGGAACAGAAATACAACTTACAGCACCACTACACAATATCCCTACATTAATACAACCAATTTCAGTGCTCCCGGCTCTCTATATTTCTACTCCACTTCGACCACCTACAATTATGTAACCTTACCCGAATTTGATGAATCCATTGACATTAGCACTTTAAGAGTCAACTTTAAACTGAGAAAGACTTCTGCTGCTTATCACCTAAAAGTGGGTGTGATGACCGATCCCAACGACAAGAATACCTTTGTGGAAATAGCCAGAGTTTCTCCCTCTGCCACATCCACTTGGGAAACCTTTAAAGTTGATTTTTACAGCTATACCGGTCAAGGTCATTTCATTGCATTTGCTTCCGACACGAGCGCTTCAAATTATATGTATTTGGACGATGTGAGCGTTATTTTTGCTCCTACATGCCACGAGGTTGAAAATGTAATTGTCAACGATATTAGCACCAATGGAGCCACTATCTCATGGACAACCATAGCTGAAGGCACCTCATGGGATGTGGAATACGGTCCCGCTGGTTTCGAACCTGGCACTGCTGCTGGAACAACCGTAAATGTCACTGACACTTTTGCCCTATTGACAGGCTTGACCAGTTCAACCATGTATGACGTATATGTAAGACAAAATTGTGCCGGTGGTGACGAGAGTCCATGGAGCGAAGTTGTAGGATTCTCTACCAATTGCACTCCAATATCAGTGCCCTATACAGAAGACTTCAACAGCTATGTTACAAGTTCCTCTTCTGCTACAGCACCTAGCGACTATCCTAACGATCAGATGCCTCTCTGCTGGTCATTCCTGAACAGAAGCACAAGTAGCACTACCTACCCTGCAGCATTCCTGACTTCGTATAGCACTTATGCAGTTTCTGGTAACTGCCTCTTCTTTAAGTCAAGTTCCTCTACTCCATTATATGCTATACTTCCTGAGTTCTCAGAAGACATTCAGTCTCTCTCATTGCAATTCACCTACCGCAACGAAGGCGTTTCTGCCTACAATGGTACTTTATCTGTGGGTTATATCACCGATCCTACCGATGCAACAACTTTCACAGAGCTGTCAACTTTCGCACAAACTACTACTATGACTACTGACTCAGTAAACTTCAGTACCGTGCCAAGTACTGCCAGCAATGCCTTTATTGCATTCAAATACACAGGAGGTTCTAGCAACAATTACTACTTAAGTATTGACAACGTAATTGTCACCTCCAACGGCAGTGCTCCTGTAGTTATCGATCCTACGGTAGCTACCAACGCTGCTTCCAACATCGCTCAGACTACCGCTACTCTGAATGCTACCATCAACAATCCCGACAACGTTGAAATCACAACTAAGGGCTTTGAGTATAAAGTTACCAACGGCGGCACCTACACTCAGATTGCTGGTACAGGCACCGGTAATACATTTACCGCTAACCTCACAGGTTTGACTGCCAACACCGGTTACACCTACAAGGCATTCATCACCTTCAACGGCATCACCGTTTATGGCGCCGAAATGACTTTCACTACTCAAAATGGAGGTGGCGAAACTTGCGATGCTCCAACCAATGTAGCTGTTTCCAACGTGACCTACAACTCAGCTACCGTTACTTGGACTGCTGGTACCGGCTCTGCTTGGAACGTTCAGTACAGAACAACTGATGGCAGCTGGAGCAGCAGCATCGCTGTGACTGCAGCCACTTGCGACCTCTCTGGTCTGAACGCTGAAACCGGCTACGAAGTGCGTGTACAAACCAATTGCGGCGACCTCGTCAGCGACTGGGTGAGCACTACCTTCACTACCGCTGCAGCTCCCGTTGAGCCTTGCGACGCTCCTACCAACCTGCAGATAACCGACATCACCCAGACCTCTGCCGTGATGACCTGGACTGCCGGTGGTGACGAAACCTCTTGGAAGGTGGGCTACAAATCACATGAAGCAAGCCAGTGGCAGGAAGCTACCGTGACCGCCACCAGCTACACCATTGAAGGCTTGGTTGCCGACCACTATTACGACGTGCGTGTGAAAGCCGTCTGCGCTAACAGCGAAAGTGACTTCATTACCGGCAACTTCAACACCGCCCCGGGAACTAGCATTGACAACTTCACGCTCGCCAGCAGCATCAACCTGATGCCGAACCCCGCTGACAACTATATCGAACTCACCATCAACAGCAATGTAGAGGTGAAGGAAGCTGTAGTATTCAACGCCTTCGGCCAGATGATTCAAACTGTTGAACTGAACAACAATCATGCTCGCATCGACCTCAGCAACATGGCCAGCGGCATGTACTTCGTACGCGTCAGCGGCGACAACGCTACCGCCACGAAGAAGTTCATCAAAAAATAGGTTAAAGGTTATAGGTTAAAGGTTATAGAAAACACCTGAAACTTGAAACCTGAAACTTGAAACAAAAAAACGGGCGCTTGAGCGCCCGTTTTTTTTTACTTTCTGCCGAAATCCGCAGGTATCTCTCCCCATGCCCGGGTGTCCCACTTGATAATCTTGGTGGTATAGGTATTGTTGTTCAACCACAATTCAGCACGGTTCAGTAAGTCGAAGATGCGCTCATTCTCCTCGGTGGGCAATACAATGGATTTATGTTTCTTGTGTCTCACCCATGCCAGTGCCGTGATGCTGTCGGTATAAATGGGAATGGGGCTGTTCATCTGCTTCAGCAAGGCCAGTCCATGTACAATGGCCAAAAACTCGCCAATATTGTTGCTGGCACCCTGAAAGGGTCCCTGGTGAAACCACACCTTCTTGGTGGAGGTGTGTACCCCGCGGTACTCCATTTGCTTGGTCACCATATTGCAGGCGGCATCCACCGACAGGCTATCCCACACCGGCACAGGGTCGCTGCTGCTGAGGAAACTCAGCGCTGCAGGCTTGACCATCGCCAGCTGCTGTTTCCGGTACTGCTCATAGCCTTCCTGAAAAGCCTTGTCGGCTTCCAGTTTGGACTCAAACGACTTGTATTTCGCACCTTCATATTGGTCAACCTGAGCCTTGCATGTAGCCCAATCGTCATACACCCCAGCAATGCGTCCGACCCATACTACGTAATATTTTTTCTTTCCTGCCATATTGAATAACTATTGGTGAATTTTTCTTATCTTTGCCGCCATTATCTGCATTCAATCAACGTGCCAAAATTATAAAACTATAACGTATGAAAAGAACCTCTGCACTAAATTTTATCAACATTTTTTTCAGCCTCTTTTGCTGCGTCATCTTATTGTCTTCCTGCAAAAAACAGCATAACGATATCGTATTTGAACAAACAGTGGAGTTTACCAACGCCAACTGGGATTTCACCCAGCGGACGCTGGAGTTCACCGCCCACATCACCGATACCATTGCGCCTTACCGCATCGAAACGGAATTGAAATACGGTCCCGACGACGAGCGTGTAGACCAGATGGAGGTGAGTTTCGCCGTAACGGCTCCCGATGGCGGCATGTCGTCAGTCCCCTCGGCTTTTGTGTTTGTGGAAGATGAAAACGAGTCAGGCATGACCCAGCAGGCCAAGAAACTCAGCAACGTCCAAACACGGGTGTTATACAGCAAGAAATACTTCAACCGCTCGGGCGACTATCATTTCCGCCTCACTCGTCACTCAGAGAAATTCGACAATTACAATATCCAGTCGCTGACGCTGCGCATCATACGCCTGCCCAAGGAAAAATAAACAATTCCTATACGAAATGTTCAGCAATGCGTTTCATCTCCGATGAAACGTTGTTGCTTTCATACAATATGCCATAGATGGTCTCCACAATGGGAATCTCGGCCTTGAATTCTTTGTTCATTTCATGGATACAGCGGCAGGAGAAATAGCCCTCGGCAATCATGTTCATCTCCATACGTGCCACACGCACCGACAGGCCGTGGCCAATCATATTACCGAACATCCTATTGCGGCTATAAATGGAATAGGCCGTCACCAGCAAGTCGCCCAAATACACGGAGTCGGAGATATGACGGTCGTCCCAAGCATAGATGCTGCCCACAAAACGTTTCATTTCCTTGAGGCAATTGGCAATATAAGCTGCTATGAAGTTGTCGCCATAGCCCAAACCACTATAGATACCGGCTCCCAAAGCATAGATATTTTTCAACACCACCGCCATCTCAGCTCCCTTGATGTCTTTTGACACGGAGGCACGCACATACCTATTGGTGAAGAATTTGGCCACTATCTTGGCCAATTCCTCATTCTCCGACGCAGCAGTCAGAAAAGTAAACTTCTCCTGCGCCACCTCTTCGGCATGTGAAGGACCACTGATAATGGCCAAATTGGAAGCGGGCACTTTGAACTCAGTCTTCAGATATTCAGTGATTACCTGCATAGTTTCGGGCACAATACCCTTCACTGCATTGATAATCTTCTTGTTGGCCAACTTGCTCTTCTTCAGGGGCTCCAACGTCTTATGGAGGAAAGCCGACGGGGTGACTATCACCACATAGTCGGACTTGGCCACCACCTGACGCAAATCGGTACTGATCTTGACATCCTTGGGGTTGATATATACCGAGCTGAGAAACAAGGGATTGTGGCCGTATGAGCTGATACCCTCTACAATCTCATCCTCGCGCACCCACCAATGAATATGCTCCAGGTTGGCCGACAGAATCTTCACAATGGCCGTAGCCCAACTGCCACCACCTATCACCGCCACTCTGTAACGCATTCTCGTCTTTTTTCTGCGTGCCGGAATCATCACATCCGAAAACATATCCACTAATTCCATCGTCGTATAGCTTTTAACTTTTTTTAAGTGTGCAAAAATACAAAAAAAATCCATACAAACAAGAAAAAAAGCACACTCACACATTAACACATTTACACACTCACACATTAACACATTAAAAAATTTCATTATCTTTGCAAAAGAAAAACACAAAGCATGACCTTTCTGCAGCAACTCTCGCAAGCCATCCTCCAACGCAGTGATATCTCGTTGAAAGATACGCTGATAGTCCTTCCCAACAAGAGGGCGAGAAGGATGTTGCAGAAAGAGCTGGCCATTTCGCTTTCCCAGCCCTGTTTCTCTCCCACCATCTTCTCTATCGACGAATTTATTCGGAAACTGTCCGACTTCACCCTCTGCGATGATATCGACCTGCTGCATATCCTGTTCAAAGCCTACCGCCAGTTCGAGCACGCCCAAAGCGAGAACCTCTCTGACTTTCTTTCATGGGCAGAGACTTTTATCCACGATATCAGCGAGATAGACATGCAGTTGGCCGATGCTTCCAAGATTTTCGGCAACCTGTCTGACATCAAAGAACTGGAGACTGTCTTTGGTCGCGAGAATCTGACAGCCAATCAGCAGCGCTACCTGCAGTTTTATGCCACCCTCTATGACCTGTATTGTCAATTTAACAGTTTTTTAGACGAAGCGCAGTTGGCCTATGAGGGAAAAATCTATAAAAATACAGCAGAAAACATCCTTCAATACGCCCAAAAGTTCAACTTCAAGCGCTATATCTTCGCTGGCTTCCAAACCCTATCGCCTTCTGAAATGGAAATCGTGAGGTATTACCATCAGGAACACCAAGCCGAGCTGTACTTCGACATCGACGAATTCTATCGCGAGAACTACACACCCTTTATCCGTACGCTCCAGGACAAACTGAAGCTAAAAGAGCTGGAATGGATTCATACCGACTATGCCGATATCCCCAAGAAAATTAACATGGTTGGGGCTCCCAAATCGATGAATCAGATTCTGTATGCCATCGAGCAGCTGAACCGTATAGAAAAAGAGGAGGGCAGCCTGAACGACACCGTGCTTGTATTGGCCGACGAGCAACTGCTCACTCCCTTCATCCACTGCTACGACTGCAGCAAGGCCAACCTCACCATGGGTTACCCACTGACCGCCACCCCAGCCTACGCACTACTAGCCATATTGATAGAAACTGCCCTCAATGGCCAGCGCTTCCAAAGCCTGCAGCAGGGTGATTTCCTCTACTACCATCGCGATGTGTTCAGCTTCTTCCGCAATCCCCTGGTAGTCAGCCATCTGTTTCCTAACCCACAGGCCAACGAGCAATTCCTAGATCAGCTGACCGCCCTCAACAGCATCTTTTTCACTCGCCAGGCCCTGGATTTTAACACTTACTCCTTCCCCTACTTGTCGGGTAGTCCCATCGAGACTTTGGAAGAAATCCATCGTTTCCTCTCCCTATTGTCCACCAAAACCGAGGCTGACACAAATGGGTATTTTGACCACTACTGTCTTGGTCTGCTCATCGACAAGCTACAGCAGACACTGAGCCACCTCCGCGATTTTGAAGCCACACTGATGGACCTCAAATCAGCTGTCCTCATACTCAACAGTCTGATTCAGCGTATCTCCATTCCTCTCAAAGGCAGCTCATCAGAAGGTCTGCAAATCATGGGACTGCTAGAAACCAGAACCCTGGATTTCAAGAACATCATCATGCTGTCGGTCAACGAGGGCATCCTGCCTGCCGGACGCAGCAGCAACTCGCTCATCCTGCACGAGGTCAAGAAATACTTCAACCTACCCACCTATCAAGAGAAAGACAGTGTGTATGGTTACCACTTCTTCCGCCTGCTGCAACGGGCCCAACAGGTTCACTTGCTTTACAACACCGACTCCAACACCTCGCTGACCGAGAAAAGCCGCTTCCTCAAACAACTCGACTTTGAGGTGAAAGCTCAGCACCTCAGCAATATAACCATCCACGAGCGAATACTGCCCACCCTGGTCAATACCGAGAACACCTCCTCAGCCATCAGCATCCACAAGGATGAAGCCATGCTGCAGCAGCTGAGAAAAAAACAATACTCTTACTCGCACCTGAACGACTACCTCAACTGTCCCCTGCAATTCTACCTGAAACACATTGCCCATATCGAAGCTGCCGACGATATCTCTGAGAGTGTGGAGCAGAAAATCATCGGTGACGCCATCCATAGCATTTTGGAAGAGGTGGGACAACAGCTGATGCAGCAACAGACCGCCTACAAGCAGATTATCCTCAACCATATCAAAGAAATAGACGCCCTCGTTCAAGACCATATCCGCCAGTCTATTTTAGCGGACAGAAAAACGGACACCCAACCCCTGAAACCTGAAAGCTTT